>JGI24159J19872_10002460_pt1 | contig 22075 bp, 12 predicted proteins | sample Ectturendosymbi4_FD_19872 | JGI IMG/M metagenome (IMG submission 19872) | reverse complement strand
TTCGCACTAATTCGGCCATCAACTTTAAACCACGATAGAAATTTATGAAACTTTCGAGGGGCGCCCGACGAGACAACCTGTTTTGCAGGTTTTTTTCGGTGCGCCAGCGCCTCAATTTTATTTTTGCATGAAATTGTTTAATGTTTGTGCCAATAAACTCTCTCTGTCTCTATTCAAATCACATGCAAAATAACATGAACGTTGTAAATGAAAAGATAATAATAAAGAATATTTAGCATACCTGCTGCTAAACAGCTTTTCCAAAGTAATATCCCAACGAGAAAGAATGTCCTCATTTTCAGTCCAGTTAAATTTACAGACCTTCTCCTTTGCCTCAAAATAACCATGTGAAAACGGAACTAACGCCTGGGAGAAGTAGACGTTTAGCAACGCTTGCCTCAAGGCAATACTGGTAAGCCTTTTCAGCATTCGCCCATGCAGACGTGTTGTTGCTGATTTCATTGATTTGTTTACCTTTCGATGTAGCGCTAAGAACAAAGGCTCAGTCAGGGGGGGGGCTGAAGGGGCTCAAACCCTCCCTCAGCAATCAGAATGTTGATGTTTATTTTCTTAGTTTTTCACCAACATTGTAAGTCGAGATCGGGTGCATTGCAGAAGTTCTTCCGCAGTACCACAAGGCGTAGCAACACATTTGTTATCAAACCAGGTGGTTATGAATCTTCGAGGTTTAAGAAATATTGAAGTAGCTTTCTTCATTCCTGCCTGGTTTGTACTATCATCTACAATTCTCTATCAAGGGCTGGGTGTACCGTGCTCTGCTAGCATGGAAATAAGCTAGATATTTGAACTACCAACAGTGTCGATTGATGTAATGTTAAAATGTCACAAAGCTGGAACTTCCTAATGGGCACACGTGGAAGATATGCAGTGCGAGATGTGAGTGACCGCAAGCTGCAGCCTGAACTAATTCGCTGTTCTGTATATGAATTACACGCCCCTGAGTTCATAAACGGAAAATCACATCGCCCAAAGTCAACATTCAAGTCAATCTTATTTGGAGAAGGAATATGATTGAGACGTCTTTTAACCAAAGGAAACAAGACTACCTCAGCAGCTTAAACCGATTGAAAGAAAAAGCGATCGCTGAAACTTCCATTTGGCCATCACTAATGACATGACAGCAATGGCATCAAATTGGGAAAAAAGGCTACGAGTCTCAAAAAGCGACAAGAAAGATGATCCACAGATTGGGGCACATCTTTCCCCCACCTGTTAGAACTAACAGAGAGAGAAAACAACTTAAATCCGAAAGCATTGATAACTTACAAAAGACCAATTGCAACTGGACAATTACTTGCTAACAACAAGTACCTTGCTTTAAGCAAGGCGATAGAGCATGTCAAAGGTTGTCGGGTCCTTGCGGCTACTGTGCACTTTGTGGTAACTATGGGAAACAAAACAGATCAGTGGTGCCATCTGCCACGTGTTTCAGAAATAATGAGCAAAATTTTTGTGTCTCTTCTGCTGAGTATTGATGTGCTTCAGTGNAGCGGAGCGTTGATGTGTTTTAATTTTCGCGGCCAGTGTGCGGGCGTTTTTCATTCTCGTCAGTCACAGGATTTCTATCGTGATCGCAGAGACTTGCTTACTTAGCGACTAAATGCACGTTGAGTTTGCACATTTCGCATTTATTGTTATTCATAACGCATGTTGTTTCTAACCATTTCGGAAGCCTCGCCCTGCGAGTAGTTTAGGGCTGCCAGATCCGGCCTGGCAGGTATTACTGCTATTTTAACAGTGGCGAGTAATAAGCCGGTATTTTGAAAATCTGTGCCTGAAGCCGGTATTTTGAAAATAAATGCATTGGAGTAACTCCAAAAAAAACAACGCAGAAGTTCTCAAATTATAATGACTTTAGCAGCGAAACTTGTCAGGACAGTTCTTTTGGCGAAGTTCATTTAAATCCAATACGGGGGCAAATTTTCATTACTTGTAACTTAACAATACTCATAGTCTGTTTGTTTTCACTTTCACGTTAAGTCATATTTACCATACTCCTTCGTCTTGAACTTGATCTGTATGAGCATTTTTTTGGCAATTAACCATGAAACCAGCGCAGGTGGTGTTGGTGTCTGAACTACTACAGGCTATTGCGGAATAATGCAGGAAAATCACAGAAATGGACAGGAAGAGAGTGACATTGCAGCGACTAGTTAACCTTATACTCCCCTGCGAAAAAAACAGATATTGAGAAACTGTGTTCTTAATAAATCTTACCAATTTTCGTCGATTCAGTGTTTTCTTAAATTTATTTTCGTACAAAGCAGTTTTAATCGTGGATGTGATTTAATGTACAAAAATTAATCTCTCTGATAAAATTTTTACCTCAATCATTGTTACTATCAGCAAAGGTGTGGATAGGCTGTGTTTGAATGCGCAGAGTTCACTAACTACAGCAACTCGGCCTTCTTATCTCTATTATTTTTTCGATGATAAGATTTTGTCACTTTTGACAAAAAGGCCGGTATTTTTACAAAACGCGTCTGCCAACCGTAGAGTAGTTACATTTATCTGAGAGCGACTTTCTCTAGAGTAATCATTAGCTGGCGTTGGGTTTTATTATGTTCTTGTTATTTTTGCAGCACGTTTTCAAGCTTCACCGTATACATGTAGTTGAGCAAGACGTATTTTCTTGTTTTATTTGTCACGGTTGCGGTTGTGTGTATTTTTTCATTGCAGTCTTGAGGTTGCTTACTTTCTCTGACCCTGTTTTAGCCTTTCAACAATTCACTTCTGTTATCAGTGCTTGCAGATGACGGGACTGACGATGTGTAGTGTTACGTGAAATCCATTTCTTGTTAAAAATTTGCGATTAAAGCCTTGCTTGTTTCACCTGTGGAGTGAAGGTACTTGAACCTAGCTCTTTAGTCAGCGAAAAGTGTTAAGCGAAAATGGATAAGTTTGTGGAGAAAAAGGCATTTATCTTCGTATGAAACAGATCATGGTGAGCAGCCTCGAAAAGTTTTTATTTACCGGTGTCAGAACAGTAGACCTACCTGTCCACCGGTAGAAGAGCAGCCACAAGCGTCTGGTGCAACTGGTAGCGACGATGTTTCGACAAATCCCCTAAGCATGTATAAGATTAATGACATTGGGAACTCTGTGGGAAGTTCTTTGAGTGAACGAAACCGAAGAACTTTATTGTTAAATAGCTGGACGCCTTCCTCTTCCGACGATTTTCCTGTGGAACACACAGGTTTCCAGAAGTGACGTTTCCTAATGCAATGGTTGGAGGAGTTTAAGTTGTTAGCCTACAGTGAAATCCATGAAGAGGCATTTTGCAAATGGTGTATTGCGTTTGCACCTGATGTTGTAAGTCGCAGCGCTAAGGCCCATGGTATATTGGTAAAATCAGCTCACAAAAATTGAAAAAAAGCGAAAGAAGATTATAAGTCTCATCAAACACGTCAATACCACCAGTTTTGCTCAGAGACGTTTGATACGTTGCTTAAAATTTACAAAAATGAAGGAAACGTGGACGTGAGAAATATTCTTCAATTGTTAATCCACAAATTATGTGCTTTCTTTGGCAATTCTAATCACAAGCATTTTTCCTTTAAGGCTTTTTGTTTCCACAACTTCAGCCCCCCTTTAGAAAAATCCTGGCTGCGCCCTGGCTAAACATAGTGTTTTTTGACATGAAGGCAGTGCTAAATCTTGTGCAGATTTACAAAATGCAATCGTTATTGAAGTTGCTTTCATTATTTTTTCCAACATTTCTTATGCCAATCGATATACATAGAGCAGATGTTTTCATCTCTGTTTTAAGGTGACCTGAAAGTGCCACACAAATAATGCAATCATTGTATGTAACCCACGTCCATTCCTACGATAGAAAGCATTACTTACAACCATTTGGATTACCTGCCGGTATATTTCATGTGAAAATCGAACGTTGGTNGCTACATTTGTTTCGACCCGGTTCGCAACAGCCACNATTACATAACGTTTATGCAATAACCAAATCTTTCTGGGGTAGCCACTGTTAGATTTAAACGTCACAATCAGTACGTTGCTTCCTCGATTTTTTACCCAAAGCACCATTCATTCGTGATAATTGAGTAAAATGTGTTTTAGCGAAAAAGTACAGGTATTGTATTACTGGCTTAGGGTGAATTTTTTGGTAAGCTTGGAGATGTCCAGCTAGGCCTGCTCACAGTCCTTATCAGTCAACTGATCAAACGTAGCCAACATTTTGTTTTGAATATTCGGTTATAGTTGCCCACCACTCTTTCACTGCGTTCTTTAGGTTACGTGACAGACTTTCAAAAAGTGTCAATTGCCGAATACGGTTTCTGATCCCTTGTATTGATGTACTTTTTGCCATGACATGACCATATTTTCATCACAAAAGTATTGCTACAGTATGGTTAAACCAAGAGATCCGTTACAATACGTATGTTTGCTACTTTGATAACTTCTCACAGAAACATGCCACTTAGCCTGGGTTATCTTGGGCAATGAAAAGCACCGCTTTATTACTGATACACAATTACAAGTATGTAAGTTTTGTTTTAGCGTTGCTTATATAAATGCGCTGCTCTGTCTGCCACAATAATAAACCCACTGATGCAGACGCAGTTCGCATGTTGGCCAGTCTTATGTTGCAGCTAGGCTTATTGCATAACGTCATTGACCTGCGCAGCCCTTGGTTTGGAAGAAGCTTTCGAGTTTCTGCAAAGTACTAGCTGGGATAGTAAACAAGAGAATATAATGCGCAGCGATATTGTAAAGCTGACTTACTTTAACAACTGTGTAAATGTGTGCATGGTTCTGCAAGTTTCTGAAACAACTGTGAAGTGTGATTTTGATATTGGCAGTAAGAGCAAGGCAATTCCAGAAAAAATTGCCAAACACCCAGTGATGCCAGGTTATTTTGTAAAAACAAGCTAGCAAATTTGAAAAACAAGCCAAAAAGGGTGATTTAATGGAACAACCAGCCCAACGTGCGTTTGTTAGGAAACTTCAATGAAACATAAAACCAGCAAGTTAGTTAAATGCAAAAACAGGGAGGCAAATCCGAAAAAGAAACCCAAAATGAACGAATTTACACAAAAACACGCCCAAATTTCGTTTTGCAGTACATTGAAAGAGCAAACTGGCCATAAAATTTGAAAAAAACAATCCGCATTATGGAAATCTGCAAGAAACATACCCAAAAAATAAGCAAATTTTAATCAAAATAAGCCCAAGAACAAGCAACGCACAAGTCTTCAAAAAAAAACGCAAATCCACAAAAAGACAAGCCCAAATTCGCGAGAAAACCGCAAGATTGGCAACACTGCAAGCACCTACCTCGATATATCCAAGAAAAACGTAAATACCTTCTCAAGAAAACTTCTCAACTATTTGTATCTGGAAAAAATAATTCGAAAGGGTTGACTCCTGTATTTTCGCTAACGGTGAGAAGGTCTTACCTGATTGGTTAAAACCGTTGAAATGATAGTAAGATCATCTGACATTTCAGTCACTGTATCAAGCTAGACAAAATTAATGTTCTCGCCGCTGAATACGAATTTGCTGTCATATGCTTATCTGAATCTTGGTTGGATAACTCGATCGACACAAACTCTATTCGCTTTAATGATTGCCGTGATCCTTTTCGCTTAGATCACAATCGGCATGGTGGTGGCGTTTCAGCTTTAGTTAACAATAACATTTTTTGTGTTCGCCGCTAAGACTTCAAATAAGCCGACGTAGAAATATTATGGCTTGAACTCAAAACTATAAATTCCCGTTGTCTGTACCAGCGGCATATCTATGCAAAATGGCGCCTGTGGCAAACTTAAATGTGCGCCCTTTTCAAAATTTAAATATTGGATAAAGACACCCTTTTTTCGAAAGGTAAACCGTGAAGTAAATGAACATTTAAAAAAAGAAATTGTATGTTTTTTGCTTTGAACGTTTCAGCAAATAAAATTACAAATTATCCATGAGGGCTATAACATATTTCTACTCAATTTTCTGTTATAAAAAATACGAAAACATTCAAATAAGAACGTTACATGATCTATTCATTCTGTTGGCTAACCATATTGTAAATCTTGCAAAACAATCACACAACATATTGCAACTACGAATGACATTTCTTTTGAACTGAATCACATTCAATTTGAATGGCACAATTAGTTACGTGTACACGAACAACACAACGTTTGAATGTGCGACAGCCTAACTACTTGAGAGAAAAAGCTAGCTCATCTTTTCGTTCAAGAGTTCACATTTTTTTCTCAACTGGTACGATAACGACACTAACTACTGATGTTTGGAGTAACTATGGTTCTCGTCCCTAGTCTCTGGATCGAGGCATTGTGTAGCCTGTAGCCAGAGGTTCTTAATCTTTTTCAGCAGTCCCCTTTGGCTTCTTCATCTTTTGAGCCAGTTCTTCTAACCACTGCTTGGCCACACTAGATCTCGGAGCAGATGTTGAGCAGCCATTCGATAGTCTCATCGTTCACAACCTCAGTCCATGAGTAGATCGATGGATTGGACTTTGGAGGACAACGTGGTCGACCGCGTGGTCTTCTGCGCCACACTCACAGACCGCAGAGGGAGGCATACCCCATTTGTACAGACAGGAGCGAAAAAGTCTGACACCGGTGCGGATGAAGTTAAGCCCGGACCCAAGCTCTTCTTGGGATGGAAGCTCCGGGGTGTCGTGGATGAAAATGCGGAGTCTGATGGGACTGTCCGCCCACTCCGCATTCTATTGGTGATCCGCCCACTGCGCCGCACGTATGTTGTTGTTGTCAGATAAACTAATGAGTTGTTATGAGGCGGGTGCAGAGGGATGTCTCGATTTGAGACGCCGTGCATCTACACTCGGTGGACAAGTGAGTGCTGAGTGGAGCAGGTGTCCAGGCTACATGGTGCGGCGTTCTAGAGACAGTGTGGCTCCTTTGCGACGAAGCTCGACAGGTTGGATGTGTTGAGTTCGCTTTGCATCCTCAACATGAAATGTCCCTCGATTCTGGAATACAATTAATAAAGGACTTCAACTATTTCAAAAGCAAGTCAAAAAAGCGACCCAGAAGTCTATCCATGGTTTCACTTAACAGCAGTGATTGGGAAGAATATTGGAATACGAAAGTCATTCCACAAGACGACTTGAAGACTAAAAGAATGAAGGTCGAACAAACCAACGACTAGAAATGTTCCATTTAAAACGATATTGTATCATGCAGTATCCAAACTATTGTACCTTTGTACTCCGTTTGTAATAGCAAGTCACCACTAGGGAGAGAGCAAGTTACAATTATGTCAACAATTCAGATAAAAATATAAATAATATTTTCGATCCAAACGAATAAAAACAAATAATAACAAAACTCAATCCAAATTATGATAAAAAACGTAACCGGAATCACTGGCGACTCCGAAAAGTCCGAACTCGACGCAATGAAGTTTGACGACGTCATCAGAGTAGCCAATGAGAGACGAGAAACGAGGAGCGGCTCTGGGTATAAATACCCGTGCGTGCACCACGTTCAGTCAGTTGAGCAGTGGGCATACCAAGCTTAAAACCTAAACCAGTAGTGGGCTTACCAAACTGGAATAGGCCGAATATCCAGCAGTGGGCATACCAAGCTGGCTTAGTCCAAGTGGGCATACCGATGGACTAGATTACCAAAAAGAGATTCACGGTATAGTGGCTATGATGCCGCTGACAATTTGGGCTTCTCTCTCCTCCATAAAAGAATAAAACTTGCACTCACCCCTGTTACTTGTAATAAATCTCTGTGTGTATATCAATACACCATGTTATAATAAACTCTTGTTGTTTGTATTAAAAGATAAATGTCGCAGTGCTTAATGTTGTATTAATAAAACCATGAGTGCATACGCCTTCATTCTGATAACAAAACTGAACGTGAAGTCGAACGAAAACGGGCGGGTCTAAGTTTCTTAATTGTTAACTTGGGCGTGCCTTGGGCACTCCGGCCAAATTCACCAGTGCTCTTGCGGAGTTGTCCTAAACGTGTGTTGTTCTTCTTCTTTAGAAGGGAACTGACACAGATGCATGCAAGGATTGAAAGGTTGTCCACTGGTGTAGGACGCAGGCATTCAGTCAAGATTCGCAAAGCGTTGTTTATGGTGGGGTCGATAATGCGGATATGAGCACTGCGGAATCAGGCAGGAGCGCAGTACTCTGCGGTTGAATGTACCAATGCTAAGTTGTCTGTTCGCAGAGTTTTGGCTCCAGCAGCCCAACTGGAGCCAGCAAGCCGTCTCATGAGCGCGACGACTTGCTGGCTTTGGCATTAGTCATTGATATTCGCGCACCACCTAACCTCAAAATCAAACAAAATAAACAGAACAACAATCTATTTGCCTTTATCCTGTTCTTCAACAATACGTTTCTGCCATACCCACGCCTCCCTTGCAACAGTTGAGTTCGGTTTCCTCCTCAACATGAAATCTCTTGTTTTCCTGAAACAATCCTTATCCTTATCCGAAGATACAGTCAATCCCAGAACATATCAACGAAGAAAATGTCGACGAATTCAAGCCAACTCCATAAATACCGAATATTGAAAAACATTATTTATTGTATCATTGTATGTGCGTAATTGTTGTATTAAATCTACCCAAGAGAGAGAGCAACAGAAATATTTACAAAGACCCTAACGAAAAACGCAGTAAAAATCCTGTTAAAAATCCTAATCAAAATCACTACAATTTCGAATATAAAAATTTCGATTAAAATGACGTCACACGCTCGCGATTGCACAACTCGTAGTCAATCGCTTGACTGTCCGTGGGAATTCGATGCGATGACGTAAGTCGACGTCATCGGGGTGACCAATCAGAAACGAGAATCGTGGTGAGACTATAACCACTCCTATGCTCAGAGCGTGATCATAGCCTAATCACGTGATCGATTTAGACCAATCAAAATTCAGCACTATGGGTATAAATATGAGGCACCCTGCCAAGGTCCAGTCAGTCTCGATCCGCATTTCAAGCTATCAACAAGTCCAGCCACTGCAGGACTTAGACCAAGGAAGAGGTTTCCCTCTGGAAACTTCTTGTAAAGTCTACAGGTAGTCTGTTAGAATGAAACTTCTCTCCAACCAAGCAAAGCTAGTTAGCGAACTTGTGGGGCCTGGTGAATTCGTGAGCCAGGATGCACTTGTAACTGACTAACTATTTGAAATGGGTCGTGCTCTCTCTCTCTCCTAATATTATTGTGGATGTGTGCATTATCATCTAAATAACCGGGATAAGACTGAGAAACGCGGCTATGTATTACAAACATCTGTGTAAACCCCTGACATTTGCCGTAACTTATGTTCTGTGCTGTAACTAATGAATTGTGAATTAAAGCCCCTGTTGAATTAACTATCGCAGTGTTTAACGTTGTACAAAATAAAACCATGAGTGAATACAATTTTCATTGTGATACACTGAGCGAAGTCGAGCTATAAGACCGGCGAGTCCAGGTTGCTTTTGCGTTCCTGGGCGTGCCATGGACGTTCCTATAAGACCAGTGCTCGCAAGGAATGTCCTAAATTTGTGACAGTTTTCTTCTATCTAGAAGAGAACTTTTACATAAAAAATGGTGCCACCTGTGAGGTCTGTTTGTTTTATTTAGGGGGGTAGTATCTAGCTCGACAAAATCCTCCTTACGCTCGACCTACCTGACCTAAACATTTTGTGTTTCAAGTAACTTACTTTAAAAATCACTTTTTCCCATTATATTGTTCTGGCAATTGAATTTATTCATTGGAGAGTGAGTGAGATCTTTTGATTTTATTTTGATTGTTTGAGTTAGCACAGCAGAATGAAAATTTGGACAGACCAGGGTGTTATATGCTGAAAATCAAGACAGACTAGGCATGAATTATATTGGAGTATAAAAGTCACTAGATCTGACGTCGATCAGGAAGGTTTGCAATGTTATGGAAACAAGTGGTAAGTCTGTGAATTATTACTTTGTGTTTTCAAAACTTTTATGAGCACAAGCAACAATAAAAATGCCCACCGATGCAGTTGTTAAATATAAAAATTGTTATTCGTTAAAAAATGCCTTAAAAATGCTTGTAACCTTTTTACCTCTATTCTTGGTCATTGAGATTTGCAAAAAATTTACATTATCTTACTCTTATATAATAGCCTCCTTGGAACGATAGCTCTTTTTAATTATTTAAAAAATTGTCTTCCCCAGCTAGTCTGGTTGAATTAATTTTACTAGATATGAAAACGTTCTAAACGTTTTTTGTAAATTGTCTTTTAACTAAACTTTGAATCCCGGAAACAGTTTTTGATTGATATATTAAAAACCTTAGACGACAAATGAGTGTGGAAAAAACTTGGGGTTACAAATTAACGTATAAAAAGATTGTATTTTACCGTCTAACCTTGTGTTTTACATTGCTTTTCAGGAACACTGAAATCATCAGCTGATTTCATGCCTAGTACTTATGCGTTTTATTGCTGTCGTGGCGCATTTGTGTATATGCTGATGCAATGTGACCTGAAATTATATGCGTATACCAGAAGATTACGAAACCTTGTGGTTTTGACTCTGTCTGTTTAGACAGCTAGCTACAAGCTGAATAGCGATAGAAGGTATGTGTAAATTATTAGTCATAGAATTTTTACAAAACAATACCATCAAAGAAAACTTTTTAATTTAAAGCACTGAAAACATAGGCATTTGGGTTAACATAAAACAATTGATTAAAGCCTGATATAAAAACCTGAAGCCTGGACAATACCCTTGACCGAACAATATAAAAATATAAATATAAATATTCCTTGAAAGCCTAGATTTATGAAAGCTCAACTCACATTAAAAATCCTCCACAAAACTTGTTGTTTGATAAAACCGATACGATGACAAGGCGATTCATTTTCGTACCAAAAATATCCGACTTTGTATCAGTATAACTGAAACAAGATCCTTTTTGAAGACACTTTAGGGGAAAACTAAAGTGAAATTTGAATCTTTGCTTGTCCTAAAATAGCTATATTCCTTTTCAGGTTGATACCTTTCTAAATTACCATTGACTCGGGAGAGTTAACGATTATTAGCTTTGAATCTCGATAAAAACCATAAATTTTAAACAATAATAGTACCACTGCAAACCTCAAAAACGACACAAATTTCGGAATTCGAATAATTTAATGAAGACGACGTTATAAAAAAAATCAGTAACATGCGACAACGAATTTAAATAACGGATGACACTAATTGTCTCGAAATCTGATGGTAGCAGGTTCGGTCTCAATAAATTGTTTGCCTGAAGTGTCAAAATCCTTTATAAATTGAGGTAGATCCCAAAAATTATGGGAACGAAGTTGTTCGGGAACCGGGAAGCCAAAACGAATATAAGTCCGGTTGTGGCAATAACGTCCTCTTCAAGTGAACCACACTATGCGGAATAAAGCGTGGTCCGAGGGAGGTACTGCTCCGCTATACTTGAAAATATCCTTAGCCTGCTTTAAGGCAATAATAGGATCCTGCTGACGACCTTGAAGGGCTATGATCGTCTCATTTTTAAAGATTTATTCCTTCATCATAGTCGATAGCAATGACACATTCCAAATTCCAATAATGCAGCTTTTGACAAAGATTCGAATGATGAGGTAGGCCCGAAACGGCTCGTTTATATAGTCAATACTAAGTGGAATTCCCCAGATGATGCAATCGCGGCGCAATAATCCTTGGGGAGAAACTAAAACATAAAATTGGGAGTAGATCATTTCAGACTTTTGAATTCTTAGAATTTTGCTAGGTACCAACGAATCTATGAAAGACTATTTCAAATGATATAACATATTTCTCTAATTTTACAAACTTCTTACAAAACTCGTATTTGGATAATCATTTTGGAAATAAAACCAATATCTGTTAACACCCTTACACATGCATTCTGAAATAGGCTTTCTTAAGTTCTCAAAATCTTTTACTAGCAGTGATACTTTAGGTGGACATATATTAAACTCAAATACTATCCACCTCTTCGTCCCCAGTTATTTTGGAGTTTAGTCAAATTGAATTGAAAATGCCATCCGATTCGACAGTACTTCGAGAGTATTGAAGACCTTAACTAAATTTTTGTTTCGACTTCTTTAGGACCTTAACGATTTGTCGAAAATTTAAAGGCTCTGATTAATATCAAGATTTAATGCGAGCCTATATTAATGTTAAAAATAAAATCATTATTATTGAAAATCTGACCTACTCTAATCAAACTTCAAAAATTTGGGAATTCCAACTAAATTTCAAACTGTTTAGTGATAAGCCAAACTATAGACAGAAATTTTAAGTTAAACAAAATTACACATTACAAACATAAATTTTCAAACTAAAGATACTTTTTAATAAACATTCTGGTTTTAGACAATTTTGAGCTAATATAAAATTATCTTAGGTAAAAAATCAATGAATCTTATCTCAGTCTTTTATATTCTATAATCATAACCCTCTTTTTCTTAAATTTCGATGGATCTCAAAAGCTATTGAAACATCTGAGGGCCCATTGTGATATAAAGACCCTATTAGCCTCCTTGATGACATTAAAAACCTATGCTAGAACTCTTAGTAAAAATAATTCATTATAAGCCCATCAAGATTCATAAACAAACACACGATTCACCTTTAGGGGAAAATTGTTGTTATTATTCAAAATCACAGTCGTGAATTCATAAATTAAAGTATTCATATCTTAACCTTAGATCGAAGGCAGCTTGTCCAATGCCAGAAAATTTGAAATGATCCTGCCAAATTCACAAAAAAACCTTGGCCTGAAATAAGCCTAAAATACCTTGAATCTCAATTAGATCTAATATTGTATATAAATAATCCCTTCTTTTCCTAAAAATAACGAAACAAGATAGACAAATAGTATTATATTTGCTGTTTGCGTTAATAGGAATTGTTAACTAAAATTGATGGCTAAATGCTTTGAAATGATCTGTTTTTGAAACATGCAAAACACCAGAATTCTTTTTAAAACATTACCTTTGATAAAACTAGCGCCGTAACTACTTATGATATACTTGCATTATTAAACCAGCTACTCAGAACTCTACACTAATATCTAAGCTTGTAATGAGATTCCATTGATTAAACAAAATTGTTAGTACATAAACTAAAAAGTATAGCTACTTTGGACTAAGGAAGCATGGACACTTCTTTGTGTTAACATACAAACTGATGGTAAGCTGATTCACCATGATTGATATTACCTCATTCAGTAACAAATTACCATTTACATAGAAAAATTAAGCTTTAATCATAGACCTCTTTTATTACAACGCCTAGTTGTTATGATACAATCCGGAAACCCCTACTTATCATTCTAGTAATTGCTCCTGATATAAGGTAAATACAAAAATTCTTATTTTTGAGGTAACTCAGAACTGTCAATCCTTTTAGAACTAATGATACCCAATCGTAGTATATTCGATGTAAGTTTCTAATTTTAATCATCACAATAACTTTTAACAAACTAAAACAATGATGTCATACACAAATAAAACAACTCGTAATTAATTCGTAGCTTAACCCTCAAACATATTCTTATTTATTCACCCGATGTGTAGAAATTACTTGAGATACTAATATCATGCGATTTGATTTTACCTAAACCGAAATTTAGTCAACATCTGATGGGATTTGACGTTTTGCCCTCGCTATGTACTCCCATAGTAAAAGCTGTAGTATTAATTATTCAATCAAACATAAACGATGGTAAACACAAGACCTGCTTTGGTTACTATAAAACTAATTGCCTACCCTTTAGCATCTGATACCAACAAATTTTAATGCTCTTTAGCTTCTGCAATAATTGTGCTAAAAATAGATAAAATGACACTATCCTGTGTGTAAATGGCACACGATTAGTCTTCAGAATTATGAAGTAGCACCCAAGTTGTTATGTGTATTTTAATCCTTCATCCACATTTTACAACAGTGGAAAGCCTATCTGTGACGAAAAATTGTAGTAATAAATTGAAACCTTTATTTAACCTTGTTTTTAATTACGACCAGCATGCGATGTTAATACTAGAAAAAAAATTGTTATAGTTGTTCTAGCAGTTTCTTTGCACTTGCCAAGCAGTCAGTACTTTCAGCTTCCTCACATAAATAATTCAAGGGTCCTGACTTCATATTACCTTACTTTCGTAAAAATATCTATATTTTAACTTTATTCTTTGAATAAGACCAGTGGATTTCTTGGAAATTAAAATCCAATGATAAATCTTAGCCCATTCAAGTAACCAGTTCCTGTTAACCATGTTCATCATTTATTCGATTGGCGTAAATCACCATGCAAAAATGTTGTAATGCCCTCTTTTTTCGAGCAAATTGCAACTTTTAAAAATAATACTAATATACACTTTAGTCAACCCGGAAAGTGCAAAACCGGACCCATGCAGGACCAAATCTATAATATCCAGCCTGTCATATTATATAAAAATCCTTGCCCGACAGATTGTATTTTTAATGGCTTCGGAGTATAAAACACCAACCATATACCTGGATCATGCCATAACTTACATATTATTTCATTCCACTTTCCTTAAGATCACGAAATAAGATATTTTTGTATTTAACGTTCACATATACATCGTGAATATTATTAATGAACCTTGACTGGAACCGATTTGGGGTAGTACAGTTGCTGTAGAACCAAATATACATCATACTAAACCTTTCATGATGTTCAGATCAAGAAAACCATACTTATTATATATTTACCTTGGGCTGTATTTACCTTGGGCTGGCTAGAAAATGAAACCTTTTAAATTTATCCTATAAACATCAGGAATTGGGAAGAGTATCTAAAATATTAATCACTTTGAAAAGCCTACTTTTCACCGTTGGAACCCCGACAGGATTAATTCCAATGTTATAAGAAATTAGTTCAGATAACACCATTTTTCAAAACCTTTTGATACTAAACGGTTCTCTTTATATTTTATCCATTCAATTAATAAAAATCTTATCCACAGGTCAAAACAGTTTAATTTCTCCTATTTTGGGCAAACAAACCTAGCCGATATTATTACAGTCCAACTAGCATAACAACTTCACTATAGAGGGTAAAGAATTATGACTATTATCCAATGCTAGTACGACCTTTTAATTCCTCACTTTTACGTTTGAAGGATTGACTAGAAACTATTACCGACAAAAATGACTGTGTAAGTTTATTCCAAATAAAGACGACATTCAGTAACCAGGCTAACACCGTAGAAGGAAATCAATTTTTAATAAAATTAACTATAAAATGTTATGCTCGGACAGTGGGAAGTGACCTGGAGCGTTATCATGATCTAAAAATTATTCAAAAAAATTCCTCTTAATACTAGATACTATCACTGATTTGTATTCAGACGTTGTCTATAAACAGTGGTCTGAAAATGGGAAAATTGTCAGCCCTTTTAATTGCGGATCCTACTAACCTTTACTCAGACGATTACCAATATTATTATAAAACAATCCAGATGTACTAGATTAATTGAAACACAAAAAAAATATTTACTACTACAAATTTTAACTACGGTTGAACCAGATATTGATGGGGAAAATATCATCGAATTAGGTGAATCAGATGTCCGATATGATGCAGGATTTTCTACACCCGTCCTAATCAAAATAAATGATGGTCTGGTGGCGATATGATCCACTATTGTTTATTAACTGTTCAAGCTTTTAAGCACTGCTGTATACAATAATGTTGCCCTAGTAGAACTTTGAAACAATATTTTTAAATAAGTAACTAATGATACGATGGAAAATTTGAATTTGCAAAACAATTCGCCCCTGAGAAAATTTCTCAGGAAAAGGAGTAGAGACATCTACTTATCTTGGGTGAAATTGATTGCGTACTTCATTTATACGTATGGATCTCAAATTTTCATTTACTGAAATCGTTTATATCACATTTTAGATTAATTATCAATTTAGCGAATCATGAAAATACCGAGCTACGGAGTAATTGTGGTAGCGAAAATGGACCCTGTCTAAATTTTACTTTGAAAAACGTAAACCTTCCCGTTAAATTATTAATTCAAAATCAGTTCCGGCAAGAGTAAATTATTGTACTCCTGTAATATGTTCTTTTACCATCGTATCCCTGTGAAAGTCTTTATTTCACCTATGTGTTTTTGAATCTTCCTAAAATTTGTTTCACTTTCTGTCACTATACGATTTGCAACACTCGCTTAGATTTTCGAGTTGCCCGTATTCAGAATTATTTTCATACTTTCGGAAGTGTNTCCTTATAAAAACAACTCGTCATGACCAATGTCTTTGGTCAAGGATTGAAATACTTAAATTTTATNCTAAATTTATTTTAGAAGAGTCGATTTCTAAATACCACTTGNCTAAAATGATCTCCAAACATAACTCATTACTTTTTGATTACTATTAATTGTCAATTATAAAACACTATTTAGGAAAACTTTGCCTAGGACTAATATTGTTTATAATCTGACTGCTTTTACAATTGCTTTTATGTTGCAAAAGATCTTGGGGACAGGCTAGTTGATATTGGTTTTATAACTACATCCAAAACAGCGGTGGAAGAGGCAATAGAGCTTGATTAGACAAATTATGATTTGATACTTTTNTTCAAACCGCTAACATAACTGTTGNTAACAGGACACCAAACTGCCATCTNGTTTAGAATATTAATTTTTAGCTAGCCTCTTGTATATTTTAATTAACTCCTTTTTCATTCTGGAAAATATAGATTTTCTGTCCGTCAACTTTAGGAATTTCTGTTTTTATAATAAAAAGCTGATAACTTTTGGAATTTTAATAGCGTCGAGGATTGACCTTAATTGGCAACTAAAATATTGCTGGCGATTCTGAATACTCTCTTATTAATAGCCTTTTAAAAATTAATTGATTTACGGTATGTTACAAATAGGCTCTTGTTGTACTGCTAACTGCCTGTTACTTCTCTTCATAGACAGGACGTGGAACTTTTGTTCCTTTTTTAATATAGAGAGAAGGAGAAATGTAGTCACATTTCGTAATTGTCGTTATTAATATATTCTATTCTATTTTAAATTAGGGTTTCAGATATAGAGCCACAGAAATATTAGAAAATTGATTCTTGTTGAACCTTTCCCGCATAAAATTAAACCTTTTCCGTTATAGATATTTAGTGATTGTAAAATTCTGATATTTTTAATTATTGTAGTAATTATAGTAATTCCTGGAGTGATGTCTGTCCCATAACGTTAGGGAATTGTGGTTGTATTGTAGGGGTGAATAGTTTCCCTATTTTAACGAGACTTATGTGTGGGCTTGGTGCATAAATTATAAAATAAATAATAGACNATAAATAGTAAACAAATAGAAAACTAATGATAACCGATGAGCCCAGGCTCCTCTGGCTTAGGAATCTCCATCATTTGATATTATGGTATGATGATGAATAATGAGTATCATCCTCGTCAGATACTCGCTCTTGTGCCCCCCGCTTTATTACAGTGGGACGGATGCCCCTGAATACTTGTCCTCGGCGGAATTCCGGACCGAAGAGGCTAGGCAATCAAAAAACTATTCCTAAGCCAGGAGGTAGAGAATGGCATCAATATTCACTCACAGACACTATAGTGCAATAACAAAAGTAGAAGCGAAGATGCTAAATAGAAGATGATGATAAGAAAAGATGCCAAACTGTGGAAGGTTGATGTGAAAATGACGAATTGAGCGAATAGGATGGGGATGATGCTGAACGGATGAATAAGAGGAAGTGATAGACTCTTTAGTCCGATGTACGACACTGACGTCCAGTGGATGTGAAGGACTTTTGTTCCAAATTTTCAGTAGATTTATTGATCACATTTTATTCTAAATTATTAGCTATGCCAATTTGCTGATTCTTATGAAACTGCAGATAACGCCCAAAAATGCCGAACGTTAAGGCAGACTGGTATGTCCTGCAGATTTCGTACCAATGCTTCCGAATGTAAAAGGTAGTCCATAGGAATTTCGGACATCTCACAATTCTGAGTAGGCGCCATGCAGATTGTGTTCATGCTTCTTCTGTTCCGCCGGTCACGTTATCCTCATCCCCATTAAGCACCACGTTNCTGTTTCTTTTATTATTTTTGTGACAGACATCCAATCCATGTTGACTGTGAATTTCCTTCGGAAAGATTTCATAAAAAATTACTTAGTTGAATTAAATAGGATTACTGTGAAAAGGATATTAGGGAAACCTTCTGATCTGCAAATGGTGCAGCAATATTAGCGAACTCACCACTCGCCACTATTGTGGGACCAGCCAGGGAGATTCCTTTGGTGGTGCTTAGAGAATCTTCTTGCTAAAAGATCGGAAGATCGTTAATATAAACCTAAAAACCCTTCGACCAAATTCGGAACTATTGACGTGCCTTGAAAAAGCACAGACCTTTTTACATAAAAACCGATAAATACCGTATTTTGGGATAAACAGTTGAAATTTTGTCAAACAAATTCTTGTAAATAACGACTGCACCCGAAATTCTTGTAAACAGTGACGCTACACTTTGCGAAAAATAACAATAATTCTTTTTGTTACAGAATAATTAGATTAGTGTGAGAAAAACGAATACTGTAGATTTGCAACAACAGTGTAAAGAAAAGAGAGTATGCAAAAGCTTGAAGAAGAAATACGAGAATTAGAAGCGAAAATCGATACCTTGACGGAAATAAAAGAGATGCCTGAACCAAGCGAGGACAGGAAATCACTTCCGGAGTTAAGGAAACAATTACTCCAAGAAATCCAGATGTATACACCAACTACCTCATATTATCAGGAGGACACACAAAGTCGACCTTCAGGGGAGGATTGCACCCTCTCTTCATCAAAACAAGAATCCCAAGATCAGGAAAGCAGTAATAAAGCGTATACTGTAGAAAAGGTTTGTGCAAAACATAGTAACCTTTCATTTACAATCAATAATCTTTTATCAGTTGTTTGGGATAAACCCCGACGACGTTTCATCTTAAGGTGTCCGTATAATTTCAAAATGGNCAAATCCTTACACAAGATAAAAACTAAATTATTTTTACAACTACCTGGAATAACTATTTTGGNCAAAAAGGGGATCTTATTTCTCTTCCTGCCCGCACAAAAATGGGACGGAATGTTCTGTGTATTTCATATTAACACTAGTGACGGCTTGACATTGCATTTTACCAAGAAGCCGATCCGGGAACAATTTATAATACCCAAAGGAAGACTCCTGGGGTATCTTCATGCCATTGCCTCCAGGAATGATATTCTTACCAAGTGATGAATTTTGAACCGAGTAGTTTTGTATATTGTAGTTTAAAAATTTTTAAATCAAAATAGTTTAATTTATGGAATATCGGTTCTTTATAGAAGATAGCTCATGCTTCGTTTATGATGTAATATTATTACAATAAACTATTATGAAAATAAATTTTTTAACCACAAATTGCGATTTTCATGTAATCCTGCGAAATCAAGGCACAGGATGTGAATTGTTATATATCGTTTTCCAGATCTTCCTCGTAGATAAATAATAAAAGAACTTTAATGATCAAAGATCTTTCTTAAAACTCGATGTTGCTAAATTTTGTCATAAAAAAAACTCCAATATTACTACCAACAGGTTTGAAAATAACTTTTACACATATCTCAAAACATTCCTAAAATCATTATAACCTCTAGGGTTATATGAGCCGAATTAATTTATGAACCATTGAAAACTCCTTCACGTTACTTTTTAGGTTATAAGATTTTATCCCATTATTATATACCAGCAAATATTTGTTATTAAGCTAGACTTATATCTCATTTAATTTTGAAAATAATCGTGGATTTCTAACCAATCTTTGTAAAAAGATTGCTTTAGACAATTTTGAAAACGTGCCGATATGATGACAAATTTTTCTCAATTAAAAATCTTAGATATCCTAATGGGTAACATAATTTGGTCTAGAATCAAAAATACAACTTATAAACCTTGACAATTCTGGGTATAAAATAATATGTGCTATTTCCATTATGGAAACTTTCTGTGCAAAGGATTATGATATGAAGTTTTCCTTTGAAATTTCAGAAGACAAATATTGTCAGCAAGTAACATTCCTTGACGATCAATCTTTGGCAAAAAATAAATCAAAACTTCTTGATGCACAGATTTTGTGATCCTTTCTATGATCACTACTCATGCGATAGTTGAAACGGGAAAAATAACGACTCTCATAATGATCATATCTTGAATGATCAACCATTCCATGAATATGCATCGTGTTCGACTAAAAAACTACAAATATTGAATTCTGAAGGAAACTCCTTTTGGCAATCGGATTATAAATTGAAGTATGGAAAAATATATAGTAAATTACAAATCCAACTTTGTTATGGTCAGAGTGAAAACTATCAGGCATTTTAACTATTAGGGCAAATGTTGATGAAAGACTGTGCCTGATAATGCTTAATGCAATTAATGTAGCAGAAAAAATAAAACTACCTTATTTGTTTGAATAGAGACTCTNACAAATTAAGTGATGTAAGATAATCATTGAANAAAATTATGTTGGATATAACCTTTGGATTGTGAAAATAATCTTGTGTTATTACACTAAAGTGACCNTTTTCCATCACTGTCGCGTACATAAGGATAACACATGTTAAAGACATATCCCCAAGTTATAAAAGAAANTTCTTCTGCAAAATTATTCTGTAACGTTTCCGAAATAATGGCTCTAGCCTTCTTCCATATGGACACGTACTACATGTGGATCGTACCAATACATCATTATTATCTATTAAAAGCGTTATGTAACTGTCTGATAATATCAGATATTTATTTAAATCAAAACAATTGTCATCTTGATGAAACCCAGTGTTCTACCTTCCAATGCTATCTACAAAAAATATATACAATTCCTTCTTCGTTGAAAAATATGCTTGAATTTTGAAAACTTTCCTTTAAGACTTTGTTTTATCTGTGAAAAATCTATGGTATCAAAACTTCTATAATATCAGACTTATCTTGCATACAATAAACTACAAGACTTCTTTATACCCAATCACACAGAAGTGCTCATGATTGATTCAAAACGTTTTTATTTTCATACATCGATGTGAGTTCAACGGCAACAACAACACTTTGGGTTCAAGTAGAAGATAGCCTTCCAGTGAACAACTATCCCAGCCATGGAATTCTCGATGAAGAACTTTGAAAATATCAAATCCTCTTTTCAAAATACGCCAACTACTCTTTCGGAAAGATATCGACGTTTTTAACCAAACAAAGCGGAAAGGAATGTTGAGTTCGGTTTCCTCCTCAACATGAAATCTCTTGTTTTCCTAAAACAATCCTTATCCGAAGATACAGTCAATCCCAGAACATATCGGCGAAGAAAACATCGACGAATTCAAGCCAACTCCAGCAATATCGAATATTGAAAAACATTGTTTATTGTATCATTGTATGTGCGTAATTGTTGTATTAAATTTGCCCAAGAGAGAGAGCAACAAAAATACTTACAAAGACCCTAACGAAAAACGCAGTAAAAATCCTGTTAAAAATCCTCATCAAAATCACTACAATTTCGAATATAAAAATTTCAATTAAAATGACGTCACACGCTCGCGATTGCACAACTCGTAGTCAATCCCTTGACTGTCCGTGGGAATTCGATGCGATGACGTAAGTCGACGTCATCGGGGCGACCAATCAGAAACGAGAATCGTGGTGAGACTATAACCACTCCTATGCTCAGAGCGTGATCATAGCCTACTCACGTGGTCGATTTAGACCAATCAAAATTCAACACTATGGGTATAAATATGAGGCACTCTGCCAAGGTCCAGTCAGTCTTGAGCAACTGTTCAAGCTATCAACAAGTCCAGCCACTGCAGGACTTAGACCAGTGGTTCTCAACCTTTTCAAGCCACGGACTATTTTCGGACCAGTATAAATCTTCGCGGACTCAAGGTAGATTAAGGTTACGAGAATGACACAAAGACTAGTTTTAGCAAATTCGGTTCATCGTCCACTTTCACAAATTTCAATGAGAATCCTGTCTCTGAGTTTGTTTCACCGGTTCGTCGAAATA
>JGI24159J19872_10002459_pt1 | contig 22077 bp, 15 predicted proteins | sample Ectturendosymbi4_FD_19872 | JGI IMG/M metagenome (IMG submission 19872) | reverse complement strand
ACAACCCGACCCGCCAAGCCATTTAGTGTGGCCCTTGCCAACACTCTGATTTTTCCCCATCATTCATGAAAATCCTAATCCGACAGTTTATGTTCAAAAACTAAATTTTTCGTGTGGCCCAGCTAGATGTCTGAAGTTGGTTATATGGCCCACCAACAAAAAATGTTGCACACCCCTGCTTTAGACAGTCAATCATCCTGAGCAAAACAATCCATCATAATACTGTGTTTTTATAGCATTGGTGATGATCTATATTCAAGTGCTTCATAGTTTTGATTTTTTAATCAATGAAAGATAATTTTATGGAGAGTAAATCTAGAATTGTTGTGTCTCGTCCTAGCCTCAGTAATGAAGCCTTCCATGAGATATATGAAAGAAATGAAAAAACTCTACATGGGGTCTGTTCACAGTTTCAACGATGGATGAAAAGCCAAGCCTACTGTTCTGGTCATCGGTAAGCTGCTAAAAATTTTAAGAAATATTTACAAACAGAATCAATTTTGAGTTGCCTCCATAAAAATTTTTATTGCCTAGTTGCACAGTAGCTGTTTTATTAGTTTATGTAAGTTTAAGAGTAAACCTTATATTTACATGCCATTTGAGGCCTCTAAGAAGAAAAACAAAGGCCCTTGAAGTCTTTTAAAAAATAGCCTGAAGTGCCAAAGATCACTCATAAGACAAAAATTATGGCCATAAAAATTTTCTTGAGAATGTATGGTATGCAACAGAAAAAAATTAAACTTTTCTTGTATGGGTGATGTCAGTAGGAATTTAGACAATAAAAACATTTCTTTTAATATTTTACTAAATTTTAGACATGAAAAGTTCAGAAAGTTTGGCATTTTAGTTAAAATGGATGATGGCTGATTAACATGGTTGCAAGCCACTTTTATTGCCTATAAATTTAGAAAGGTTGCCCATCACTTTGGGAAACACTCATCACTTAAATCATAAACCACATTCAAAGGGTTGTGTGATTCTTGCTAAGTTCAGACACTGTCTGCCTATATCCTCATTAAGAACTATTTACTTCAGATTATATTCTCCAGTAAGTTACATGCTAGTACTTTAAAAACTAAATTATATTTACAAATTAGAAGTGACAAAATTGATGCACAAATTTAAATCCAACAATCTACCAGCATCAGTTGTTAATATTTTTGTTAAATTTGAATATTTTCATACTCATACTACTAGGCATGAAATACTGTTTAGTGCCTTATTCCCAGACATAGACTATAAATCAGACAAAAATCGATTGCTTATATGGAACTTAACACCTTCGGTGTACGAGTATATCGTACTTCGAAATCCCGCATAGAACTGCTATTTTTGTGCATTTTGCAACTCCATATCTTGTCAGTCGATTGTGCTAGAGAGCTGTTCAAGCCCAGAAAAGACTAGGCAAGTCTTCTAGTTTGCAATGAAAAATATATTTTCAAGTTTTGGGTTTCGTTTTTTTTATGGGTAAGGTCATAAATGGGCTAGGTTAAGGTCTTTTTGTCCAAGGTTATTGGGTCTCAGCCCCAACTCCAAGTGGAAAGTGTTTCGCTCAAGTTTTGCTGGAAACTAGGCCAAAATCCAAGTCCTTTGAGCCTTTGATCGACCTTCTAGGGCAGGGTTTCTTAACCTGGGGTGCTGAAATAAATTTCAGGTGGTGCTGGGAAAGGTCACATATGTGGTGGTAAAAGGTAAAAGGAATACATTTGTCTTTACCTTATCTTTATAGTGATCAGGTGTTAGCCAATGGTAGGGGGTGCTGGACTGCTTAGGCGTGACAAAAAGCTGAGGTAGAAAAAGGTTAAGAAATGCTGTTCTAGGGTATCTGGTTCAAAAGTTAGGGTAAAATAACCTATCTTTTTAGGTAAGTTTTACCCAAATTTAGTTTTTTTTGCCATAACTTTTGAACAAGAAACCTTGAAAAGTCAATCAAAGGCTCAAAAGACTCAGATTTTAGCCTAGTTTCCAGTAAAGACTTGAGCGAAACATTTCCCTTTTGCAGTTGGGGCCCAGAGCCCAACAACCTCAGCTAAAAAGACCTAAACCTTTAGATGTCACCCACAAAAAAACTGAAACCCAAAACATAATTTTGTTTCATTGCAAACTAGAAGACTTGCCAAGTCTTTTAAGGGTTAGAACAGCTTTCTAGCAAAACCGACTGGCAATTTATGGAGTTGCAAAGTAACATGAAAACATGGGATTTACAACTTTAGGTGTTAAAATATATGGAATAATTGGTCCAATTATAGAAGAACTTGAATTTAATACATTGAGCTTAAAGTGCAAAAATGTATTGCTAAGTGAATACTAGCCCATTTCTGAAATTCTTATCAGTTTCTAACACCTAAAAACACCAGGTCTTTATTTTGCTAAACTTTTGACTATTAATGTAACCATGCACATCTGAAGTTGTTTATAGCCTTGTTTTGTTTTTTGACCTTAAGCGTTCCTTTTATTCTTGATATATATACAGTATGATCTAAATTAGTTTTTTAAGGTGATTTGGGGACCTAATTTGGGTCCCTGGAATTTAAAATCGGGTGACTAGAATTGGAGAAAATTAACATCAGGTCCCTAGAATCAGAGAAAATCGCGTCCCTAGAATAAGAGAAATTGGGTCCCTACAGGTCCATACTGGGTACCTAACATTTTCCTTAAAAAAAAAACCTGCTCTAAATGCTTCCTACTACCACTGACTTATAATATGTTTTTCTTATTCATTTAGAAGAGCACCTGCCAAGTAAACTGTAGAGTTATAACAGGTGTCTTGGAATAATCAATAAAATATTTCATCAAGATTACCTCGCCGTGAAGAATTTGCAGTGCGTCAGTAAAGCCATATCACTTTTTAACTACTTTACATGTTATGTTTAAATATATATATATATATAAGTACTTTTCATGATATATCATGGTTATATTTTATGTGCTGCCTGAGCGTTAAATGCTGTGCTTATGTTATAGCTATGGTGCCCTGCTGTGCCTAGTTGGGTAAATTACCTAACTTTGTGAATGGTGCTTTGATTTTACGTAGTTTTAACTTAAAACCTATTCATAAGTGTGTTGTGTTCTTAAGGCATATATATAATTTGTTTGTTTTGCATGTTTATTTTTTGCTTTTATTATGAGTTTCCTTACACTAAGCTGAACTGAAGATAACTAGCTTGTATGCGAATTTTGGTATTTGATGAAAGAAACCTGTGGTATGCATTGTAATTTTACATTCTCAACATTGGCATGATTTTTTTGGCCAGAAATTACCCTTGTTGTCATGTTGAATAAATCATGGCATCATTGTTGCTTGTACTGCTATTGATCTATATCAGGGAGCCATACAAATTTTGAAAAACAGTTTAATAAATGTTTTATTGAAAATTTATTAAAATTGTTGAAATTAAAACAATAATAAATGGAGAATGTATTTTTCTCACTGAACACAATAAGTGAATAATCATGTTAGAAACACATGTCTGTAACATGAAACAAAACCAGAAAAGAAATTATAAATCCCATTTATCATTGACTCTGACAAACGGGTAATATTGCCAGCTGCATTATGATGTGCAGTCAGTAAGACACCACGAGCCACATAAAACTGGGTTACATTGTGGTCTTGAGGCCACAGACGTTTTCTCTGCATTTACATATTCACTATGCAAATATTTTACAAGTCATGCCTTTTCTTTGTATCAAATTGCAGATTTTGGGCATTTGTCATTGGATTCTTTCCTGTTCTTTCATGGCTACCCAAATATAAGAAAAAATATGTTGCTGGAGATTTGATAGCTGGTTGGACTGTAGGCATTATCAGAATACCACAAGGTAATGCAATTGTTCTGTTGTTGTGTAGCATTAGCCACCAGATTTAAAATCAAGCAGACAAGTTTGCTCGTCTGGCGATTATTTTTATTATTTAGCCAATGTTTTGCCCACCTATTCATGTAGGCTTCCTCAGGGCACTGTTTTTAAAAGAACGTCAACTACTAATAAAAATAATCGCCAGAAGAACGAACTTACCTGCTTGATCCAACACATTGTTTGCATCATCCTGCACATCTGAAAAATCAAGCAATCTTGTCACTCTGGTGACATTTCTGCATCAGACTATTTAGTTCTATATTTTTTTCGTAGTTCTATAGATTTGAATTTGATAACCATAAGTGATCCAGGTTTTGTACATTTATTGCAGGTATGGCTTATGGTTTACTGGCAGGGGTCCATCCTGTCTATGGATTATACAGCTGTTTCTTTCCTGTGCTTTTATGGTTTGTGTTTTCAACATCAAAACATACATCAGTAGGTAAATTGCAGCTATTTATTGTTACCATTTGCATATTTTTTGTTCATATGTGATTTGGAGGCAGTTATCTGCCAATATTTGTGTAGCATGTTTTTGTGTTCACTGCTGTTGTGTATGAAGCATCTCGAATAGCACCAGTGTTAAACGGACAACTTTAAAGGCATCAAGATCACTGCGATAACTAAGGCTCAGTTTTTTGAGCTGGCTAAGTTAAATCAACCTAAGATTGCTATGACCTTTAATCCTTCCAGATGCAAACATAGTCGAGTATTGCTAGGAGTGCATGAATGCATATTTATCTGTAAGCGGTCACTGCGAAACGCGTTTTGATGAGCTTGGCGGTGGTTGAAATAGGATTGAGCACTACTAAGTTGTCATGGGCGGTTATATTGTGTACAGTGGTAGTAAAATTGACAACCCGGTAAGCCGATAAGTTTACTTGAGCTATATCACAAACACTTTTAAGTTCTGTGCTTCATTTTTAGCTTTTTTGTTTGTTTTTAACGAAAACTACAGGTGAAACAGAGTGTGTAGTTACGCACTTCCATTTATTCTCACTGAAATGAGCTTGTATTTGCAACATTGTGTGGATTTGTTCCTGCGATGCATCTTGGTGGTAATTACGCCATGTTGCCAATTTTAAATGGTTTGCTCTAGCACTCCATGAATGCTCTTAATATTTATGTTCAGACTGTTAAAGCTTTTACCTGTGCTCAGTGTTTCACTGAATGCCCAACAAGGTAAAATGCTTTGATTGTTGTTGCTATTGTTTTCCAGGTACTATGGCTGTGGTATGCTTAATGATAAGAAATCTTATTGACAAATATGTGCCTGACATAACTATCGCTCACAATGACACACACCTCTTGATAAATGGTCAAGACATCGATTTGACAAGTGTAAAAAAGCAATACATTATCCACGGTAAGCGGACTCTTGTGTTTGTGTGGCATAACGACTTGATTATTATCAACGTACTGCTTGCTTAATTTCAGTTTTCCCGATATATTGACTTTTCAGCGCGGTTTTTGCGATTACTCGCGAACCACTGAAACTAGGTCGACAAGTAAGGTTTTGTAAGAGAAGTTTTTTTAACAGCACATCTTTTGAGGTGTTTATGGCGTATTTGTGACGTCAGGTCGGTGATTTTAGCGTAGTCAAAAAAAGCATTGGTTTTGGTCAAAAGACCTGTGGAGTGAGAAACAAATACGTTACTTAAATTCGTTCGACATAAAAAATCGGCCATGACTCAAACTTTGAAAAAACACGGGGAAAAACAATTTAACATGTTGTTTGGGGGACCAGGGGAAAAAGTCTGTTTTTAGAGGTGATTTCCTCATTTTTCGCCTTCGTTGACCTATATCTCCAGTTCCAAACACCGGAAACATCTGAAAATCGCAGAACGTGCTGACATTCACGCCTTACAAAATCCTACCAAATTTCAAATTAGTGAGAAAAAAAAGTTACGGCAATTTAAAATCTGAAATATTGACAAAAAGTTTACAAAAAAATGTACCAAAATTGTTGGCTCTTTTTTGTAGGATTTTTCTTGTTCTTTGGAACGGTACACTCCAAACTCCTTTATTGGCAAAGGCTTTGGTCTGAATACCGAAGAATCGTATTTTTTTCAAATTTCGAAGAAATCCGTTTTTTCGCCCAAAAAGTTTCACCCCAAAACAATGATCAGTGGCGTTTTTTGATATTTGTGGTTAGTTGTGGTCCTTGCGAGGTGTCCAAGCCGAAAAAACGCTTCGAAAATGCTAACACGTAAGCGTGAAACCGATATATTGAAGATGACCGAAAATTGCCAAAAATCGCATACGAAACAGCAAAATCTTGCAGTTTTCTCAAGAATTTCAAATGCAAACGTATCTTCTTGGAGCTTATCGGAAAGATCGCTCGAAGCTCTTCCTTGCATTGTCCTACTTGTCGACATAGCTTCGGTGGTTCGCGAGTTGTTGAAAAAGACCGCGCCGAAAAGCCGATATATCGGCTTTTGTGCTCTTGGCGTTGGTGCTGTAATGTACTGACAAAAATACAGTTCCATCCCTATGTTATTTCATTCTCGGTTAAATACTAACTGTTTACTTGTATTTCGCGTTGCCACTTACAGCTTTGAGAAGGTTGAAGTGACTTGCAGCATAGCAATATTTTTGGCCGTGGGTTGCATTTCCACTTTCTGAAAATTAAAGAAAAACGTTTAAGTACCGGCTAAAGAAGAAATGGCAACAGGTTAAATAGCTGCCAATTACGATTGCTAGTTTTACTACTCCGAAAAAATGAAATATGTAGGTCGGGTCTAAAACGCCGAAATAACTTCAGGCATCTTAGACCAGGCCTCAACATTTTTTAGAAAAAATTCCTGATACGCCGTAGCTGCGTCCATCACTCAGAAATCGAGGTGTGTTCATGGATTAAACCGTGCTAGGATTTCATAACAAGGGTAACTTTTGCGTACTTCGCTTTCATCGAAAGCAATTAGGCAACTATTTTGTAAAGATGTTCCAACACCCTATCTATATTTTTTACGCCATTTGTTGTTGTTGCTTTATCTTCTGTACTCCAGTCCGCTCATGCTAAGGAGAGGTGCTAGTTTTGTTAAAATGATTTGTTTTCAGACGAATATGGCAATCCATCGCTGAACAGTTCAAGCTACCTGGACGATCTACTGGATGAACGAGAAGACAAGAAGATACAGATCGCTTGTTCGATCACGTTGTTAGTGGGCATTATCCAAGTACGTTGAATATTGTGCGCAAACTAGCGCTAGAAATATCTTGTTTCCTTGGCAAGACGGGAGTGGATTCGAATGCTCGTGGTTAGGTGCACGCGTCGCTGCCTGCGCTGCGTATGTGAGCTTCCAAGATGTGTCGTGGACAGGGGCGTAACGAGGTTAGATGGCGCCTGGGGCAAGAAGCAAGTTTTGCGTCCCCGTGTTCCAACCTGAAGTCTTTCGGAAGCAAATGTACTGTATTGAAGAAAAGTACGTGTGACATTGTTGGGACTTTTCATGCTCCCCGCAGTCATCTGGCGCCCCCGTAATGATTCGGTGTCACCCCTTGTTGCGCCCTTGGTCGTGGATCAGAAGACAAATCAATGTAATACTGTAATTTCAAGCTGAATGAGTACGGTTAATGATGAAAATCCTGGCTATACAGTCTGGAAGACTTGTTTTCATTCAAAAAACGCAACGGCGACCACTGAAAAATGCTGTTAATGTGGTACTTGTCTCTCAGCTGTTCAAAACTACATTTTGCGCGTTGTACTACTGTTGTTTTACGGCACAAGGTTAATTATCCGGTTCCGCTTGTGTACGTCATAATTTTTGACATTCTTGTTTATTAGGTGTTAATGGCCGTTCTAAGACTGGGATTTCTCACCACGTTGTTGTCCGACCCAGTGATTCAAGGTTTCACAACCGGTTCAGCTTTCCACGTTGCGACCTCGCAAGTCGAGTACATGTTCGGTCTTGGGAAGCACGTTGACAAGTACTCTGGGCCTCTGTCGATTTTCAAAGTACGTAGCCCGTTGCGAATTAGTGCCTCACAAAAAGTTCGTTCGACACCAGCTATGCCCAATCACAATGCCTTACTGAGCCAAAGCTTATGCCACTATCGTAATGAGGGCCGCACATTGCATGGCTTATTTAGTTCTCAGCCAAACTAAAATTTGGCTAAAATACTGAATGCGTTTTAATCCCAACTGCAGTGATGACGGCTGTTTTTCACCTTCAATCAACCTATAAGTGTGGTGTCATAGGCAAAACGTTAGTACCAATGAAACAGCATGGGCGAAACTCAGTTCAGTGCCAGTGGAACAACAGGGGTGGAAATCGGTTTTGCACCGAGGTCTCATTGGGCAAGTGGAAATTTGCCTGTACGCAGTACAGATGTCATAAACTGTCACTGAAGACCATTGCATGAATAAGTCAAAGTTAAGATTATCAAAATAAGGACAGGTTGTCATTATCTTGTACACACACAATAACAAAAACCTTAACTAGGCCGCTGGTTCGGCATAGCTAAACCAAGGTCCTAAAGCTAGGTCCATTTTCGAAACAAGTTGTTTTTCGTTTTTTTTCTCACGATTGTATTTATTATACATTCAATTCTGCATTAACGGTAACATGTTATGGTCGAATTGACGCTCACCAGTTCTTCCTCATGTCTACACTCCACACTACCCATTGATCATTTTTAACGTCCCCTGTTGCAGAGGATTTTTCAAAATACTGCAGTGTTTTAGACCAACTGCTGACCCTGTTGATTGCTTTCAGAACTTTTGTTAGCTGTTTTAAATGAGCCATTTTATCTCAGTGAAGTGCTTGAAGCTTAGGCGCAACAATTTAGTTTGAAGTCGAACGTAGGTGCGAATCGGTGCTTGACCCGCATCTGCAATTTCATGCTGCGTGACTGAAACGTAGAGTGAAAAATACAAAATTATAAATAGAGGAAGGAAAGCTCGTGCGTATAAGGAAGCAGCTCGAACGTGATTTTTCAAGTACTTTCCACTATTGCTTAACACGAGTTTTGTGTGGCTGTGTGCCGATGTGTTAAAATTTGGTGAGGACTAAGGCAATCTGTTGACTGTCAGTTTGGGCGGTGTGATGTGCATTTGTCTTCAGTTTTCACGGTTGTTTTCGAATTGCTCTTTTCATCACCAAACGAAAACTTTTAATCAGTTTTTAACAGAAGTTCATTAATAACTTGCTGAATGTACAGTGTCTTGCTTTCTTTGTGTGCGTCAGCTCGAAAATTTATGGTTTAAAAATTTTAAGACAACAGCTTTAGCGTTACTTTTTCGAAATTTCCCGAATCATATTGACATGCAATGCTATTCAATTCTGTTCGCGCCTTAAATCGACACTGAACATAAGAAAGTGGTGCTAAAGTCTACGCCTGTCAAGAATGTTTTGTAAATGTTGTTGTGACAAATGCATCTCTCAACAACGCTGCTGATATGTGCTTAAAGCATACGAGTGCAAAGTTGAGCAGATTTGTCTTATGGAACATTTTCCACCCAACAATTTTTTTTAGCAGATTTGTCTTATGGAACATTTTCCACCCAACAATTTTAACCCTACATTTGCTTTTTTCACTGTGCTTGCGGAATATACTTTTTGTCGTCCATGCTTCGAAACACTCTTTTGGTCGAGTTTTCTTTTAGTTCATGATATCTCATCATGCACACAAACAAACGTGTAATGTATTGACTTTGCTTTATAGCTGGAAGGATTGGTCAGTTTCCGGTAGTGAGTTGAAATGCTAGCGCTAGGTGCGTTTGTTCATGACTAAATGTCATTATGCCATAAATGTTACCAACGTTTCTCACTTCATATACATAAAAGACAGTCGCGTCATACGTCTTGTTTATTGAACAATTTTGTCTCAACCTTGAAGCGTTCAGAAAAAAGAAGCGAATTTAGGTATCCTCCTGTGTGGATTGATGACGTGCCGCCAAAACTCGTTACAACTTTGTTCGTTTTCCAAAACGAACATTCGCAACATTTCGTGAAAAGGTAATGGGTTACTTTATCTGGTGGTTCACTGTTCTTTGGCATTTTTAGACGTTGGGTGACATTTTCAGTCACCTCGGCCAGTCCAACGTACCTGACGTGGTGATCAGCGTCATATCTGTGCCTGCGCTGCTGGGAGTGAAGTACATCAATGAACGGTACAAACGCAAGCTACACAACATACCAATCCCCATCGAACTGATCCTTGTAATTTTAGCGACGACTGTATCACATTTCTGCCATTTAAGTGATCCTCCGTACAACGTTAACACTGTGAAGCACATTCCTACTGGGTAAGTTATGTTTAGATGTCCTGGGTTTTATCGTACCTTTGTTAAGATTTTGAAAATTAGCTGTTTTGTGAGCAGTGGAAGTGACAACTGTTCTTTGCGCGTTTTGACTCATCTCTCATAACTGTCTCTGTGCGTCAAGGAATACTTGCATGGCCAGTATTCGTACCATTTCTTTAGTGTAGACAGTTACAGCGGTGCTGGCAGGTGAAATAGTGGACAGCCACATCGATGGGGCAAACGAACTGCTCTCTACCTCACAGGTTTCCAAACCTAGATCGCTTCCTGTATGATCCATGTACACTTGGCGGTGGGGTGGACCTTAATCGGAGCCGTTGGGGTTGCTTCCGCTTTTCAGATAACAGCGACGTTTTTGGAAGTAACGGTGATGAGAAGTTTGCCTTCAGCCTGGTGTGTAGGATTCGAAACACTTTCTCAGCGGGTCATGTTGCGGGATACGGCCGAGATCGAGAATAAAATGTGTCGTCGCAAGTGCCGTGTGTGATGGTGTCATAATAAGGAAGCTTTCTTAAAAGACGAGTTCTTACAACACCATGACATAGGGAAATACCGGCTTGCAAACAGAACATCACGCGACAGGAACAACCAGCATGACATACGTGCGTGACAAGCCCATCACCGATGTACAGAAGTTCAAACTTGGGTTTAAACGGAAACAATGTGATCTTATGTTTACAAGCGAGGTATTCACTGGTGGGTGCTTATGCCTTTTTCCAGCTTCGGTAAATGTAGCTTATTTAGAGCGTCGCTGGAAAAATGGTCTAAATGTCATGAATCCAACCACTATTTGACGTTTTTGGGCTTAAGTGTCGTTTGAAGTATGAGCAACATAGTACGTCAATGCGACATTAAAGTCAGATGATAAACGAATGTTATGTGGTTTCCTTTTTCGTGACTTTTTAAAATGAGCAAAAATCACCGGAGGTTTTTTGAAGACCGCTTGCGGCTTTGGGAGCCATGGTTGAGAACTCCACTTGAAGTGGCACTTGTGTACGGTTCATACGCAACTTCGCCACTAACGCACTGAAGTAAAAGAATAACCAAAAACTTTTCGATGAAGAATTACTGAAAATTCATCCTGTTCTGCACAGTTGTAGTGCGTGCAGATGCACCGTGGTGAATTTTGACGCCTAAATCTACGCTCGACACATATATATCGCTTGATTGGATCAATTTGTTATCAGGTGCGGATAGGATGGGCCGTGGGAAAAAACTCGAATGCACTTATGTTAAATATTTGCAGAAAATTTTCGTTATACCCGTCTGCTCGTGATAAATTCGCCTCCAGGTGTTGCCACAGCAAACTGACCTGGCCACGCCTCCGCACCTTCCTATGTTGCAGTGAAAGTTACTTGTGTAAGCGCGCGTTTATACAATATGTACATATTTCTTCAGTTTTCCGACCTTCACTCCACCTGCCTACACCGGTCTGTGGGGCGAGATGGTATCTGATTGTTTAATAATGGCATTTATCAGCGTGGCCATATCTCTTTCGCTGACCAAGATTTATTCAGATAAGCACGGCTACGAGGTCGACGCCAATCAAGTAAGCGAGTTAAGTGAATTCTTAGGCAATTTTTGTCGGTGCTTGCAGCTCATGCAACCGCCAGTTGGCAGCGAAAAGTTCGAAAATACTTGTTTAACCGAAAGTTGTGCGAAAAACGCAACTTATATGATGGACAGGAGATATATTTCTTCATGACAAATAACAGCTCTAGGTTTTCTGTAGGCTTTCGAGGAATCAGGTGACTGGGCTCTGCTTTCATCTTTTTGCGATGATTCAACCTTGCACATATCTCTGTATTCAAGTAACTTCACTCCACGGGTGAAACAAGCAAGAAATCAATCGCAAATTTTCAACAGGAAATCGATTTCACGTAACACTACGCATCTTCAGTCCTTACATCTTATTTCAAATAGCATCATTTGAGGCTGCGAGCCTGGTCTAGACATTAAGGGGCACTGCACTGCCCGCGGTGGCTGTGGGCCTGGTCTAGACTCTCAGTAATTTAAAGCTAACGTGCTGTTGCTCGCCTGGGTTCGTGTGGTGCTTTTTCGAAAAAAGGTTGTGCAAATCACATTTGTGCATCATGAAAACTCGCACGATGTAATGCACCATCAAAGCTAATGCATTATATATTGAAGTTTAAAAAGCAGCTTTGGTATTAAGAGCTAATTTTTACTTACTGATTGTTGTTAATTTCATTGAATATCCAACAGAATTGGAAGGAGATTACTGAGTGGTTCTAATCACACTGTGTTTTAACCAATCCTATTTCTATACTAACTTACAATTTTTGTCAGCGTGAAACTGCGTTAAAATGATGGAATTTTACCATAANANAGTTTTTCATTTGTCTTAGTTCTTTTCGNCTGCAATGATTCAATACTCGAATACCAACCAACCTTCTTTCATTTTAAATTTTTTCACCCTCTTGAGAGTTGAGAGTGGTTTCATGTAACCTGCATGTACTGTGCTAATGAGAAAATAACCGTTAATTTCATTCTTATTATTATTACATTCAACGGTGCATGTGCTGATCACAAATGAACTGACCAACTTGTCGCAAAACCACAGGTCATCATGCGCTGAAGCGACTAGTCACCATGAATGGTGTTTTGTTTGCGCGGCGCGACCAATGGTAATGATTACCATCCCCTCTGCCCTAATTTCGCCATAGTTGGGAGTGCTTGTCAAGCGGCGCTATCCGCGCGTACTTCAGCAAATCAAAACCGCCGCGTTTTGCCACAAAGGCGCACAGGTCTTTGCCGCTGATATTCACCGTGTATTTTTGGGTGTTGGAGGCTTCTTTGCTGCTGGTTTTGATTGTTTGCCGCCCATTTGATTTGAACGTGAGTGGAAATGCTGATGTTTCAGGAAATCTTGGCTCTTGGAATCTGCAACACCCTGCCTGCTTTCCTCAGTTCCTTCGCAGTTGCCGCCTCCCTGTCGCGAACCGCCATACAAGAGTCCACCGGTAATGCCGGCGAATAGCAGTTTTACTTTTAGTTGGAAACGCATGTGTTCGCATTCTGACACGTTACTGTGCGCATAATTCATCAGTTGTCGTTGTTCCTTCGACTGTGTCGTTTTGTTAAATGCGACGTACAACCTCATTTCGTTACCGAGTGCCGTGTACAGACTGCAGATGCAGGCTATTTCCTTCAATCTTTTTCCCCACCCCAAGTTCTGGCGGCTGTTGTAACAGTAGCTCAGTAACTATTTCATGTTAGCAGTGATGCGTGTTATGCTCCTTTGGTATGCTGTTTGCACAATAGTGTTGATCGTGCGAGTCTTAACCTTGGTCCAGTTTTAGGTAACAGCAGAACTACGGCAGTATGACACGTCATGCCTGCTGCAGCAGCGACGTGGACGAGTCTGACTCGCGCGATGTGACGGTTGTGAAAAGCTTGAGGGTTCTAATGGTGGTAAAATGGAAGCAAATAAGCCAATCGTGGCCCCATTCCCAATGCTCAAACCACTGCGGTGGATGCTAACTCTTGGTTTTGTCTTTTGATGTCCATACCTCCCGTGAAAGTGGTCATATTCAGGTTTGCACAGGTCAATATGCAAATCAGGCATTGCTGTTTTACAAAACGGACATTGCTGTTTTACAAAACGGACATTGCTGTTTTACAAAACGGACATTGCTGTTTTACAAAACGGACGCTGCTGTTTTGCAAAACGGATATTGCGGTCTAGGTCCGACGCTGACGTGTCGATTTCTAGGGTAGGGCGGCGCTGCTATTTGGGCATCGCTGTATGGACTGCATCACTTTCTTCTATTTTCAGGACAAAAGCTTCAACGTGTTTATAATGCGCGGTATAACTTGCCTATAAATGATAGTCAATGCTTAGAAGTCACTTGCTGCTTAAAAGAAGCATCAGCGTCTCGTTGTAAATATCTCCCGTGTGTTTTTAAGCCGCATCTTGCTCAGTCGAACATGTTGGTGGCAGGGGGAAAAACACAGCTCGTGAGTGTGTTGTCGTCAGTACTTATGTTCATCGTACTACTGTGGCTGGCCCCCCTATTTGAGCCTGTCCCGAAGTCGGTTCTCGCTTGCATCATCATCGTCGCGCTGAAAAGTCTCTTCCAACAGTTTGAGAAGCTGAAGGGATTGTTCCACGTCAGCATCATCGACTTTGTAAGTATCGTCAGAGACTTTGCGTGAAAGCAGAACATCACTGCCTTTCGTCGAATAGGGATCCTAACGTCAGTGCAGCAGCGCTCGATGTTTGCTTTCATGTTTACCGATTTTTAAGGCACCGCATCCCAAGCAAGCTATACACTGTGCGTTATTTGCTTTGCGGCGCGTTCTCGGAAAGTTTCTGAGCTTGTTTTTCGAGAAAGTTCTAATTGAACGTTTAGTGCGCTGAAAAGCCGGCTCTGAAGCTGCACCTAATTTTTTTGTGAGTTTGTCTGCGACAAACCAGAGCACAGCGCTGTCGTACACTACTCTTTCTTGTTCGCATAGATTCTGTTTATATAAGATTTCAGAACTGAATACGCGTAGAGGTTCGTGAAAGCGATTTCCTATGTTTAAAAAATTTGCTAATTGATTCGACTACGTCACCTTTGTGGAGACTAATTGCTTGGAGCTAGATTTATGGAAAACCGATGCATCGCAGATTGTAGCAGAGCCCAGTCGGCTGATTCGTCGAAAACTTGCAGCTAACATAGATCGCTTAATTGTGAGAAACCCAGGATTTCTAATTTGGTTTTGAAATAACAACCCTGATCTAGATGACATACGAAAACACTGCAAACCAAAAACGAAAAAATCTAAGCATATCACAGATATGACGCATGCGCTATTCCAATACACATGGGCAACTGAAGAAAAGACTAAATGATAACTTTCTGAAAAAGCTCCTAGATGTTTTTTTGGTTTAGGCCTTCCCTGCATTTTTCGTTTAAGCGCCATTTTGGAGCAAATCGTCGACCACGCTACAGCGCTGCCGCTTTCGATGTCAATGCAATCGCAGATGAAGATAAAATGCAACGGCCCCAGATTCCTTTATCACTTGGAAATGTGTCTATGATTTTCAGTGCATTTGGATCGCGACGTGCTCCGGAGTAATCCTGCTCGGCGTCGACCTCGGCCTTGCTGTCGGCATCGCCGTGGCAATCGCAGCACTGATATTCCGCATCCAGCACCCCAAGCACGCCGTGCTGGGACGCATCATGCACACGGAGCTGTACGCCGACCACACCAAATATAGAGATGCTGAGGAGATAGCGGGGATAAAGATCTTCCACTATGCTGATTCCGTATCCTTCACGAACAAAGACGCCTTCAGGACTTCCTTGTACAGCGCAGTCGGGTATATGACCGGACATGGCTTTTTGTGGCCGCGATTTTATTTTGAACCCGTTAGTCATAACGTTTATCTAACAACAAGTTTGTGAAGCATGTCACTCGCTTGTTGTTTACGTGGCACATGTTGCAAAGAAGCCTTTTTGTTATGTGAACATCGTTTCGAACTGCGTTCCACAGATAAGGCTTACAAATTCTTGCCGTGGAACTATTGCCAGCTTGCATAGTTCGTACGAAATGCACCTTACGTCATGGTCGTTCACGATGACCTCTGTTATGACCACGTCCTGGCCAACAAACAACATAGCTGCTACTCTAGTTGACTTGTGCTTTTCAGAAACCGCCCGACACGTTCCGTTCTAGTTTTTTCCTTTCCAACGAGATCGCCACGCCCTCGTTTCAAAGCACGTAAACGACGGTGTTGCAGTATGGGAACAAGTTTGCCATCCGTTGAATTGATATTTGCCTGTCAACGAGTTCTTTGGAACTTTCTGACCAAGCGTTCGCTTTTGCCGGTTGTCATGCGAACTGTCACCGCGATGCAGCCATTGCATCGGATAATTTTATATTTCTATCAAGTAGTTACGTTTAGACTAAAGTTGGTATTGCTGACTCATGCTAATATAGGCGCAATAGTGGTTTAAGACCTGATCATAGCTTGTTTGTTTTTATCAAAGGTGCAACCCTACTATTGCCCTGAACAAAGAAATGAAAAGGCGGCGAAAGAGGAGTTCAGCTGGGCTCGAGAGCGAAAGAGTGAGCAGTTCCAGTTTATCACATTGCAAGTTGGCATTAACCACGTTTCGTTGTGCGAGTTTATCTGCAACACACCAGAGTATAGCGCTGCCGTACGCTTCGCAGTGGTTTTCACCTATAGATTACGAACGGATGTGTTGCACGAAACTGTTTTTCAAATTTCCTCAAAGCTTGGGAATGGCAGGATTAAGTGCGCAGTATAGTTCATTGTTCGACGTTCTGTTCATGACCTTCACAAAATTGTAATAATTGTCGTTTCTTTGCGGTTAACGACCAGATACAACCAATGTCGGACTTGAAATGACACTGCATTTGAATATAAAAGTATCCAACCCTTTGTGGATTTAAGTTGCAATCATCTTAAAAACGTATTTCTCTGTTTTTCTCCTAACCTTTCTTAGCGCTGAAGATACACCAACGGTTTTCAACCACTTCTACTGCTCTTGAATAGGCGTTACTGTTGATTGTGACGCCATTTCCCTTTACGAAGAGACTGCGTTCTTAATTCTTAACGAAATAGGGTCTTTATTTTTTCGCAGAGGTTACTCAGCTCACCTGACTACGCGACGTCAAGATTGGCTGATGAGGTGAGCATGTGTGAATGCCTCTGGTATTCAGTGAATGCCACTGGTATTCAGTGAATGCCACTGGTATTCAGTGAATGCCACTGGTATTCAGTGAATGCCATTGGTATTCAGTGAATGCAACTGATATTGAGCTATGACAACCGCGCAGTTTTTAACTGAACCTGATGCAGTGAAGGTCATCGGCGATTCAACATTTTTTCAGTGAAGCTTTTCAGTGACGTTGTTCTTTTATCTTTAATGGCGGTGTTTACGGAAACTGTGTGTGTTGTTAGCGATTCGCTGTGTTCTCGCACGGAACGAAAACCCTCCTAAGATAGTGTGCATGTCGCGTGACGCGGCACATCGAACTGTTTATGAAGTCATAATGGGCAATAAGCGGCAGGTTTTCCAGCCGCTGACAATATTTTTGTTATCTTTTATGTTAGAGCAGAAAACCGCCCTCCATGTTGTAGAATTCTGATGCTTACCGTAACAGTTTTGAGCCTTGTTCACTTTGCAAGATCAAAATCAATTGCTGTACGGGAATAAAAAAAGAATTTTTCCCAAACTGTTTCGTAAGACCTACGCAACTAGTGTATTTGATAATATCTTCGACGATTTGCGTTGACCCAGTTCTTCAACAAGTTCTTCAGCAAATGAACGAAACAAATCGGATTGGGAAAAGCAAACGTTGCACAGTAGTTTCTGCTTGTTGCTAAATCATTGATTTGGCTTATCTGCATTCAATCATTTTGCTTTCAACCACCGAATCCTCAAGCACAACGTACTGCTGCTGANACCTTTGTTTTCCGCGTACGGGGAAAATCTATTAGCAGGGCATTGTTTTGCGGCTTCTGGAATTTCCTATTGTAGGTTGGAATNNTGTTACTAAATTGTCCAAATTTATAGGTCGCAGCCCAAACACAGCCAATGCCTGCTGCAGTTACAACTGTTGAAGCGTCAACTTTTTAACGGTTTGAATACATAAGCGTCTCATCATTGCGATCCTGTTTGCTCACCTCCTTGCTACGTCATAATTGTTTGACGCAGGATCGTCAGGATGTCCGGAGAAGATCGAGTCTCCAAACGCCCGGTAAGTAAAGTCAGTTTGGTGCAAACCCCCATGGCATAGGTCAACATCACGCTGCGTAAATAACCGCCCTCCAAATGCGCTTCGTCCTCTGCGCTCTACGTGGCTCCGCCTTCCTCTGTTAATCTGCTGCTGCTTCGATGAAAACGAATCGCCATTGTCTGATGCACGAGCGCCTTTCCGTCCGAATGAACAAATTGTCGATAAGTGCGAGGAATGGTTTACTCGGGAACATTTCATCACACGGCGTTTTTTTTTCCTTTTTTTGCATCTGCGCAAAAGGGCGTGGTGTGACCGACTCAATCCTCGGCTTCCAAGTTCTCATCTTCGACGCCACCATGTGGAGCTTCATCGATTCAACAGCGGCGCGCGAGATCCTTCAGATCGTCGACAAGTTCAAGGCGCTCGGAGTGGCTGTGCTACTCGCAGGGGCCTCGTGTAAGTTCTTTGGACTTTGTATGTCTCGTTGTCTTCAACCGTTTTCACGTGTAAGTGCACAAGGGCTTTTAGGTTTTTACTGAGCCGATGGGTGGTTGTTGAGTTGCCCGCTTCTTCATTGTAAGGACGGAGGTGTGGTTTTCAACAAATCCGTTTTTCTTTTCCGAAGCTGATTGAACTAGTGTCTTGCATTGTGGATTCGCAATACAACCTCAAGCGCTATTTAAACAGTTTCATTTGTTGAAAAGCTGGAAAAGCTGATGTGCAAAACGTAAGCTCTAGAGTTTGGCCAGACGTTACGGGGCACTTCATCTGGAAGTGGACACAAGCGAGAAACGCTTTTATGTGTTTTCCGCTTTTTTTTCAATTTGTAAACATAAAAAACGAAACGAAAAATCGAAATAAAACGGAAGATGCGGAAAGAAAACGTTCAACACCACTTTTTAAATTTGCTTCCGCAAGGCAGCCTTCACAAAGCTTAGATTGCTCTCAATCTACATTCAAGGCCACACTTACAATTGCAGGTCCCATCTCTTGATGTGGCGCCGATTGAAACGCAGCTCATTCCAGACCGCTTTCCAAGCAATCATTGCATTTACCAGCACATCGCTTGTCTGGAAATTTTTCCTGCTATTAATTGGTCATAGGCGAATGGCACCACTTGTTGAAATAGCATCTTTTTAACAATTAACAAAGCCAACAACTTTCCTCAAGATCGAACAGTTTTCACAATTTCACTCAATTAAATTGAAACCACTTGCAATGTTGAATACTGCGACTTTTTGCTTCCGACAAGACCTATAGTACTTGCTGACTGTAGTAAGACCCTGGTTTCATTCAACCATGACCGGCAAGTATACTTTTTTATGACGATGCAGAGCTGCCGTTTCAAATGTAAAATCCTAAAGCGATCGTTTGTTGACTACTTCAGGAGAGGGTACCGGGCAAGTTGAACGTGGTGCTTGCGCTCCACAGGTAGTTGAAACGGATGAGTCGAAACGTATTCTGCCATTTGTTTGCGTACGTGATGGACTCAGCAGATCAATATAGCGCCAACTTAGCAATTTCGCTTACTCATTGTAAGTTTTTTGCTTGCTCACCACAGCGTTTTTGCTTTGTCATTATTATAAATTTTTGCTTACTCACTGTTTTCCGCAGCGAGCGTTTTGAAAAGTCTGGACTGCAGCGGCCTACCCTCGCGCATCACCCACAGCCAGGTGTTCGTCACTGTGCACGACGCCGTCGTCCATGCCGAGAAACTGATTCANCGGCAGCTGCGAAGGAATAGCGATGACTTTGAAGAGTCGGTTTCGTCAATGCCGGGCTATCCAGGCTTTGATGCGCTGGCACTTTAAAGCGCTGTTCCGTTTCGAAAATAGAAGTATATGGTGTTAATTCCCTTCTACGTATACTGTGACTCATCTGCTCGAATTCAGTTTAAGGATACACCAGTAAATAGAATCATACGCTTGCGTTTTGCACCTGAAGCCTCTTTTTTTAGTGTTTTTCGATTATTTTTGTTCTGCTTTGCAGGCGTTTGAAGAAGGTAAACGTCACTACTTCGTCCAATCATTTTTCTAAAACTAAAGGTCTGCTGAAGCTTCACGATGGGATTCGTGTTCTTTAGATTTACAACAAAACTTTTTTAGCACTGTGTTCCACTTTAATTCCATTTTAGGTAAAATTCTAGGCGAGTAGAACGGTGCGTAAATACAGTGACACGTGGCATTAAAACGTCTTCACATAGGTTGTAAAACGCTTCTTGGAGAAAGTTATTGTTTGTATTTGGGCTCGGTCTTGGCAGGCCTTAACAAGGTCTGCATAGAAACTTCGTATGAAAAGTGACTCTAGCTTTGACGGTTGTTCGTAGTAGCATTGCCGAAAGGTTAGGTTGGAATGATTGTATTTTGGAGCAGAACGTTCCACTACTTCGTATTGTCTTCTCTTATTTACTTGGGGCTCTTTAAACTAGTTATGTAAGGAGCATAGCGTTGCAACCAACTTCTTTACTGAAACCCTGTAATTCGCACTACAAGTTCGCAGAAATGACCAGTCGCGTCGTACTTTTGGTGTTTCTAGATTTTCGCGTTCCCTCGATTTGATTTGGATATTTCATCGTGGGCGGAACCAACATGGCTTCGCAAGAAGCGCTTAAAGTGTATATTATCAAGTTCTGTCACTTCTACCAACTGCTAGCAAAGTCGAATGCATTGCCTTTTTTCCGTCATAAACTTAATCTTGCTTAATTTTCATCAACCGATCCTGTTTCTATTCGTTTTTTTCCGAAAAACGTACTTTTCATGTTACATCGCGCAAACCTGAAATGATGTTAAATTCCATCGTACCTTTTTGTCACGCTCTGCTGACGTTGATAACAGGTTCTTTTGCGAACATCCTTGATATGTTGATTATATTGGCGGTTAAGGACATGATTGTGCTCAGAACTGACCAGGCGCTTGCCCCAAACCTTCGTGCCTGGTTTGCTTGTGACGTTATCGAGGTCAACTTCTGTTTCCCAACCAAGATTTACATTGGACTGTTTATTGTGTTGTTCAAACTGGTGTACATTCCCAAGTGCCCACTGTGCTTTAGCTTTAATTACTTGTTGGGAATTAACAATATACTGGGCGATAACTCAGCGGTAAAGTGTTCGCTTCTGATCCGAAAGCTTAGGTGTTCGATCCACGGCCGCTGAATGTGGCCCCTGGTCAGGACCGTTAACCTCAACTGTCCAGGCAGGAAACGTAAATCGGGCAAAAGCGATTGTTAAAGTTCAAACAAAGCTTTGTCAAAGTTTGATGGGTTTCGCAAAATAAACAAGCAGCTCCTTTAAAAAAACTGAATGTTTAATTTTCCAGTATCTTGAAAAGTTTCGTAAAAGGCTACATTCCGAACTGTGTTGCCTATTCCATTTTGTACAGTCTAACTATCTATCGCTCGATGTATCGCTTCTCCCAGTGCCAACGTAATGACCATTATCGAGGCTTGTTGAGCCTTCCCTGGCTGTTCGTCACTAAACGTCCATTTAAATCGTACTTGCATTTTAACAATACCAGTTCTGGTGTTACATGCTTCCATCATTATTGTTATTACTGTTTAAAGTCGAGCGCGCATGTAGCAAAGAATCCACTTTTCCGCTGATACGCGAAATATAATTTTTCTCTTTGTGGCGTAGTTGTCAAAAACACCTTCGGCTTCGGGCGCCAAGCTGGTTGCTTAACGTTCGGNGCCGGCTTCTGTTGTCATGGAACGCGCTGTGAACGAACTTATGCATTGCACCTTCCGCCGTTTGTTGTCGACTCATTTACACAANGATATTACTCGTGCTATACTCGAGAGGACTAGAATTTATTGTTTGGCTGGGCCTTTNGTAAATGGTGCTATGTGTACCGATAACTAATTCCACATCACCACGGTTTCACTTCCTCNCAGAATCGNTNATCGACAGTGGTTCGATTGACGCTACTTCATCCCAGTCATTTATTTCGTTGTCCTGCGGTTCAGTAGCGCCATCATGCGCTGACAGAGCAATACAGTGTTTTGCTTTGCTGCTTTTATATGCAATCCTCGAATCCGTTCCTATATGCTTCAATGAAAGCTTGCTGCTTCACCTGCGTATATCCTTGCTGCTATTACAAGCCTTTGTAGCTGTCTATTTTATTCTGCGCTGCATTTAGATTCAAATTTAAAAGTGATTCCAAACATTATTGAAAACTGCGTTGAATGTATACATTTTTATTCAAATTACATCAATTGAGTATGCTGCAACATACAAACGTTTT
>JGI24159J19872_10002457_pt1 | contig 22077 bp, 13 predicted proteins | sample Ectturendosymbi4_FD_19872 | JGI IMG/M metagenome (IMG submission 19872) | reverse complement strand
CATTCAAATTTGGCAGGATGCAACATATGAAATTCATTGCATGAAACAAATGGAAAATATGAAAACCTAAACAGTGTGAAATCACACCTACATTACTACCACACAGCATATTACCGCTGCAGTTATGTAGTTAATTCTGTTCATGAATACTTCGCGGTAACAGATTCACACTTGCAAATCTCACAACATCAAGCATGTTTGAAGCACGATAAACTTCACAGAGTCATATCACAGCTACACCACATTACTACCACAAAACATTGTGCAGCTACAGCTACATTTTAGTTGTAAACTTTACGCATCACCAATTTGAGGTATACAAAAATTAGGGTTAGTTGGAATGGTGGGTTACCACAACATGTTCCTAATTTTAAAATATTTTTAACTCTACCCAAATTTGCATGAGGTTGTTTCAATTGGCTGAAGTTTGATTTGGGCTTTTACAATTTGCCCAAATATTTATAATATAGCCTACCTCGTATGCAAATCTGAATGAAACTTCCAATTTGTCCAGATGATTTCAATTCCACCCAGATGTTTCAATCACCCAAATATGATTGAGGCTGTTGGAATCTGACCAAATGCTTCTAATTGTATGCAAATGTAAATGAAGTGCTTGTACATTACACAAATTGAAATGAAGCTGTTTGAAGTTCCCCAAAATTGAATAGAGCTGTTTGAAGTTACACAAAGTTGAATGAAGATGTTCCACTTGACCCAAATTTGAATGGAGTCATGGCCAGAGTTAATTTAGTCTTACCCAAATTTCTCCAATTTATTATAAAGTACATTTCTAATTTTACCCAAATTTGAATAAAGTTGTCCCAGTTTGCTCAAATTTCATTGAGATTGCCAAAATTTACCCAAATGATTCTAATTTCATCCAAATAGTTCACCCAGACATTCTAGATGTACTCAAATTTCAGTGGAGCTATTTTATATAGCCCAGCTGTGATCAAGACTGTTTGAAGTTGCCCATAATTGAATTAAGCTGTTGCAAATTGCCAATATTTGATTTGACTGATGGACTTCACCCAAATGTTTCCTACTTATCTAACTGTTTTTATTTTCACCCAAATTTGAACGAAGCTTTTCTCATTTGCCCAGATTTAATTGAAGCTGTTGAACCGTACCCAAATGCACCTAATTTACAAAAAGTTTCTAATTTTACCCAAAACTTGAATGAATTTTTTTAGTTGACCCAAATTTGATGAAGGTTGTTGGAACTACCACATGCTTCCAGTTCGCTCAAGGGTAGTGTCTATTTTGCCATCAGGGACAAAAAGAATGGCAAAATAGTCTCAGATTATTTTGCCGTTTTGGGCATTATTTTGCGTTGATTTGGCCATTATTTTGCCTTAGTTGGTAAAATAGACACCACCTCATTCACACGTGAATGTAGCTGTATGCTTTGCCCAAATGTTGAAAATTTTTGCCCGAATAATGGCCAATTTTTCGGCTTTGGGGATGCGACCGCATCCCCTGCATCCCCATGCCGTACGCTTATGGGGACATCATGCAAGCCTGTCAGTGTCGAATGACAAGCGAAATTCCGAGACAAACAATTTTTATTAAGTATTCGCTTCACAGCGAGTAAACTAGGAGTCACGCAAAAAGCACTTTAGAAAATAGGAGCTGGTGGCATCGTCAGTAACACTATTTCTTCAGACGAGCGCTTAAATGCAGACAGACATTTAAGTTGTAGTCAAAACTATGCTTTTTGTACTCGGCCCGCTCCACTATTTGAGAAACTGGAAAAGGTAAATGAACTCTTCGCCATTATATTTGGTGCAAAATAGCGGTTCTCGTTCGAGTAAACGCAAAACTGCTAATGATTTAAATCAACTAAACACTGGGTTAACAAAACTTTCAACATGAAATATAAAAATGCTAAAATGAACACATAAATCATAAAAAGGAATCGGAAACAGCACTAACCGAAAAGTACGGTCGGTTTCCGACCGAATCGGTCAGACAGCTGACCGAAGCTCAACACACCAATAAGGTTTCCGGAGAAGTACAAAGCTTGTATCAGATCGCTGATCCATTGGCGCTCTGAAAGATTCCACTGCAACAATGAAGATGTATCAAAAATTTTGGACACGGTAATTCAAGGTCGGCCATAGTTGGATTATGGCTCTCGATTTACTGCGGTCAGGACAGAACATAAACTTGTATGCAGTCAGGTCTCGTTTATCCGAACTCCGGAAAACGAGAATCCCGGCCATCCGACACAAAACTGCTAGCAACGGATTTCTCTCAATGCATTTCACCCCCTTAATCCAAAAACCTCGCTGTCCGACTCCGACACGGAAATTTAAGAACATTTATGTCAAATCAATAGGAAAAACCGCTAAACCGGATTGCGCCAACTGTTATTAAGTTGTTTATTAAATCACAGTGGAAGTGCGAAAGTCAATTTTCTACGCACAATGAATGTAACAGTGGCAGAATTTTCAGGACGCGGTTAGGTCTCTTGTACAGTTATTTTTCGCGTTTAATCTCGTTCCGAATGCATACAGCTTACGTATATCGATCGGATCGGCTGATGAAAAAAAAACAACAAAACTGAGTGTTTCGTTTGGTCATGTTCCACATGCAGTTTACATTTTTGCTTAAGTTGACATTTCATATAAGTCTAAGTCTACAGTTTTCTTCCGTTACCCTTTGAGCGTCCGCTTAGGCGAGTTCTATACTGCACATCGTCACCTTTGCTTACATTTTTGGCATTTGCTCTGGATGGAATTTCGCTCTGTACACTTTCGATTCTGATTATCCGGATACCTCGCTAAACCGACATTATTTGACGAAACATAGTCCGGATAAACGAGGTCTGACTAGTTTGTTTAAAATCAATCATTAAAGACACAGAAAATCATGTTAACGTTCGACAAGCGTTGGAAGTTTGCGCGCCTCCGCAAGCTGTACTGTGCTGACGTGGCTTATCAACGTCTGCTAACGAAAGACTGAGCGTGGTTTCTAAAGCTTTAGACTTTTGATCCACTCAACGTTTCAGGCATATGAATGAGCGTTAAAGTTTTGTAAACACCACCAGCAAATCGCAGCCATAATCACGCATCGAAAACAAGTACTTCCCTCGGCAAAAACTCACTTCGACAAGAATGGAGCTGGATTCTGAAACACGTGGATTGACTTTGGCAAGATCCGATGGTTTGGCACCAACAAACACCGCCAGTAGGCTGTGGCTTGTCAAGATCAGCTGCGACAATAAGTTTAACTCTACGATAACATTAACCGTATTGCATGAAAAAAAACGCAATCAGTTGCTTGTGATGCAACAAAAAACAAGACAAAAACGGGGCAACTCATTTGACAAACATGAGTTTGTGGCTTAAGCTTTTTCAATAAGCTCGGGGTAGACACCTTTTCATCAACACACGGCACTTAATTTTAAAAGAACATTAAAACAACACGAATGTTATTTTCTCTTGCATGCAGCGTGAACAGAACCACAAGCAAAAAGGTCACGGAAAGTTGTTATAATAGTTTCTTGCGAAAACAATCAGCTTTATGTAAAGAAAAGGGTGGAAATCTTGTATCATACTTGATAGATGCTCAAAACGGTGAATGATAGGAGCTGATATTTCCCAAACGTGCCGACTACTTTCGAGTAGCAGTCATCCACGTCCATTTCGGTATGTTTGTTGTACGGAAGAACACAAGGAATGTTACGAAACCTACATTCTGTAACACTGCAAAGTGCAACTCCAAACATTATTCACGCCCCGCGTACGAGGAAGAAACCAACGAAGCGCCACCGTGCCGCACAAACCTAACCACATGTTCTTGCGAACGCCATGGATTGCTACATCATGAAAACAACGAAGTGGAAAGGACGGGGCGGATACAAGCAGCAAAGTTACGGCGTTACAGCATATAAGACATTTTAAGACAAAACATGGTTCAGCAGGGTTGCCAACCTGTCTTCACCAAAAAAAGCTGGACGTTGTCCCAAAAAAAGCCAGATAGCAATTTTAAGGCATTAACACACAAAATATGCATAACCAAACACAAAACAGACGTTAAAACTCGTTAGAAACATCGATACAATATATTCAAATCATTAGAAGCATTCACTTTCTCCGTAATTACACTGTAGTATATTTGTTTCTTAACAATATACAAAACGATCATTTTCAGGGCAACAGTAAAATCCTTTCAATATTTTGTGCATCCTGCATGGTCATAGGCCCTTTTCAGAGGAGATATGTAATGAATATGCAAACTCAAACAATGTTTTTCCAGATCCAAGCCTTTCCGACTGAAAAAAAAGCCAAAGGCGTTCAAAAAAAGCCAGAATTTCAAAATCTGGCTTCAAAAAAGCCAAATTGGCAACTCTGTGGCTAAGATGCTCTAGGACGAAACGACAAACAAAAGGAAAGAGCAGTTAAAATAACAACTTCTTTTGCTCGTTTGCAGCAAGACTGATCTACCAAACAGACAACAAACCAGCGTTAGGGCAAAGTGCCGAATTCAACGTTCAACGGTTCAAATGCGGTTAAACATTTGTGGCGTATGCCTTGATTTTTCAAACCAGTGTGTGCAGAACAGCTGCGCATCCAGCGTGCAACTGGCCGGCGTGCAAACAGCTGCCGGTGGAGAAACGTGAAAAGACTTTTTTCAAAGTGGGGAAACAACTGGCCTGGAACGTTTTGTTCAGCAGCCGTGGCAGGTTTTCTGCATCGGAGGAAGTCGCGGCAATAACAATGCGCGCGCGCTCAAGAAGTTTTTTCGAATTTAAACCAAGCCACGCGAGCATATTCTGAGCAGCACCAGCGAAGCTGCCCATCACAGCTTAACTGCACTTGAAGAACACACCTACGCCATTTTTTTACATTATATCAACAAAGGTTTTTTAAAGGTGTTTTGGGACCCGAATCGGGTCCCTAGAATTAGAGAAAATTATCACCGGGTCTCTAGAATCAGATAAATCGGGTCCTACAGGTTCATACCGGGTACCTAACATTTTCCTTTTAAAAAAAACTGTATCAACACCAAACATGCGCAAAACAAAGCAGAAAAATTTCACACTGAAAAGGTGAGAGTAGCCGGAGAGGAAGACGAATAACGTTCTGGGTTTTTGAACAAAAACAGTGATTGCAAGAGCGGTTCTTAAGTCACTTGTAAAGAATTTCACGAATTACAATATATTAATACGCTCGTCAGTGCGCAGGTAAATCGCAACCAAGTTGATCAGAGTTGAAACCAAAGTAAAAGTACGAGACGCGGTGCAAAAGAAACTCTGTACCCAATGAAGTAAGCGCGGATCGAATGGAGTGACTTGGTAATAGCATTTCAAGTTTTGTACTTTTAGCTTCTACCGTCGACGAAGGAAATGAACAAAAATAAATGGATAAAATAAGTTTTCTATATTGCACTGCGTACCTGATGGCACTGAGCGAAAAACAAAACAACAATGAGGCTTTGAATCTGCACACGAAACAACGACGGGGCCGGTGCAGATAGGGTTAACGCGAAATTGATGAAACAAGCACAGCAGACGAGGTATTTTGTGCTCAGATATGAAATTTTAAATTTAGTTATTACTGCACAGAAAAAATGGATGTCCATTATTGGGTAAGTATACAAAAACTAATTCGTGCTACATTTTACCAACCTAAGGTTTAACACAAAGTCGAATTTTTAAAGCGCTCGATCAAGACCGAACGAATGTGAAACAAGTTAAAAGGGCCGCTAAAATATGTTGAACTTTGACCTAAAAAATATTTACGTCATTGTAATCGAAGACACGCAGATAAGTGAGATCACTCAATTTGCTGATCTTTTTCTAAACAACTGAGTGATGCACAAAGAAAATGTCGTTTGGACGGACGTTCCTAATAAATCTGAACGAAAACGATAACAATCCGATCAGGTTGCTCAAGGTGCAAGGAAATCCGAGTCAGATGCTACGGAAGCGAGAAACGACGAGAGGCGGACAATGCAAATATGAAAAACGTACAAAGTAAGGACGGTACAAAGTACGGAATAATGTAGCATTATCTAAAAAATCACAAGCACGTTGCGCGTGAATCAATTAAAGAACATTTTCATCTCGATACACCTTCGCTTCATCGCTGGCACTTCTTTCACAAGACAGGCATCGTTACCTAAGGACAAAGGTAATCTCTAATGTCAGGGAGAAAAAAATTAACTATTTTAAACAATTTAAGCAGAAGGTTGTAGGTTGCAGTTCTCTTCTTCGGCATTGCTGTCGTTACGCAACTTGGTGTACCTCGCAACCTGTTATAAAAAAAAAGATACACCCGTCACGTTCAGTAAAAGGTAATGTGGTGTCAGTGATGCAACAAGCAGAACTTGACACACGACTTTCCTGAATCAATTTAAAACAACGAAACTATTGCCACTCAAAATTCGTCCATCTTCAAACTTGCCACCCGCAACAATTCACGCACCACAACGCTATGTGTTGAAAGGTAGGCAACATGTTGACATTTTGAGAAAGCAGACCTGGACATTTTACTGTTGGTTCAGGCAAAGGATGTCGTTCAAAGATATTGTTTACAGTAAGAAACGCACAATCGGCCGAAGGTGATATAGAGCTCATGATGATGGTTACTATGGTTACTGGTCGNCCGTAGTGAGTGTTGCTTTCCGGCAAGCATCACGCAAGCTTCACCTAAATTGCGTCCAAACTGGGCACTGGTAAAAGCCCACCAGTGGATGTACAAAACAGGCACTCACTGAATGTTCGTAAATTCGCTTTCCTCTCAGACGCCGCATGGCCCGGCAAAAGCAATTCTCGGACACATCACCCATCTGCTGATTAAGGTCATCAAAGGTGTCGGGAGGCTTGTGGCCCAAAGTTTCAGGGAGGAAGAGAGAAAGCGCAGCGGCCGACAAACCAGCAGCTCCGAACACAAAGTAGGCGGCAGCTGAGTTGGCCGCTATCTGCAAAAACCACGTAATATTTCAATCATCAGAGTAAAGACCAACACTCTAATAAAGGGAAGGCAGTAAACGAAGCGAGGTACTTGTTTGATACCGGGTTGTTTTTCCTCGAACAAGCCGAAAATAAGACCCAAATTCGCAGAAGCAAAAGTCGATTGAAGAAACGCGTGTTTAGCAGAGCACTGTGCACGAGAAAAGGTTGAGCTTCTCCGTATAGTGGTTTTCAACCTGGGGGTCGCGACCCCAGAGGGGTCGTAAACCATTTTTGAGCTTTTCCATAATCAAAACGATCACTCCGTATTGTGATGACAGATAATAAAACAAACAATTACAGCAACAGATGCAGAGGTGAAACTAATAGATCAAAGTCATTTCCAGCACATCACGGTATAATTGCAACAAAATTAAATAAACCGTATATTTACGCATGGGGAGCAATTTTCAAGGAGATACCCAAGCCGCGTGTCTATTACTCACCATAGACTTTGAAAACGACGACAAAATACCCCCGAACCTGGCGCACATCGACACTGAAGCCATAGCAACGTTGCGCACGCACGTTGGGAAAAGTTCGGGGGTGTAAACGTAAATGGTGTTGAAGCTGGAGGCGATCATCATCTTACCAGTTAAACCAAGCAACATCTTGGCGATGGATTTGTCTGCAATGAAACACAAGGAGGAAACAGGTCAACAACAATGTGAAGGTATTCTCTGTGACGGAAACAAACCGCAGTTAGACAAACAACAAAGCATCTGGCAGCAGGTGTCTTACGTTGCAGCAAAAGTCACGAAGACGTCATTTTCAACGTATACAAAACTCGCGCAAGCCAAGCGTTTTCGTTTACAAGCGACGGAAAATCCAACCGATGCAAAGCTGTACAAGGCAAAGACAAACAACAGTAAAGTCATTGAACTTGCTACGTGCAGCCACGCTTTCTTATAAGGTTATGAAACTAAGTTCAAAAATGCAACAAATACTCTGCACTCCAAGTAAAACTTTTTGTAAAGAAAGGGAGCTATGGGGAAACAAACGTCAGCGAAACAAAACGAAAATTAGAAACACGAAAACGGATCGAATTCCATGTTCGCACCGTTCGTTTCTCTACTGCAAGACGCGACAGCAGGCTGGCCACGGTGTGCTCTGTTCTTCACAAATTTCGCGTTGTATTAAGAAAGAAAATAAGTTGCAAGAAATGTGCTCTGTTCTTCACAAACTTCCAAGAAAGGTATTTGTAGCGTGTCAGTGTACGCCAAAGAATGGCGCCCTGTTATCGTCCACGTTGAGCACACCAAATTTCCAAAAAAAGTAATAATAATAGCAATAATAAGACAACATACCCTCGTGCCGAAAAAACATCAAAGCCACGCAGGCTGAGCCACTGAGCAACAATGCAGCCAACAGAGCTCTTTTTCTGCCACACCTGTAAATAATTGTTTCCGTTTCAACTGGAAAAGAAATCTTGGATGAAAAATATATATTTTCGCTCACCATCTCCTGTTCAAAATAAACATGCACAGAAAGGTCGGTGGCAGTTCAACGATGACGGACAGCGATTCGCTGACGTACAGGTTGCTGCCGAGGTCACCTGCCGCCAGGGTCAACGCATAGTACACGAAGCTGTTGACGAACCTGCAGGTCAACAAGAACACGCGTCGGACATTTCCACGCAATCGAAATACCTACGACCACATCAGCGTAAAATATTCCTCGTTTCGTTACTATCTCTAAGAAAAAAGCAGGAATTTTAACAAGTGGATTTCACAGCCAGGATATCATCTGAAATAATAATTGCCAAGTTGACTAACCAGATGTAAGACATCAACAGCACTCTTTTTCTTGATACTTGGTGTTTCAGTGTGTCAAAACAAGAATACTGCGCATCATGTTTCTCGTCCTGTTTCTTCACCAGCGACAAAACTATTCAGTCAAAATACAAGAAAACACAATATAGGCTGCAAGCTTTTAATAAACTTGGGGTCTTGCTTCTGGTGAGCAAAAGTTCTGGAAGCCAGCATAACGCACTACAGAAAATTACTTTAACGAAGTCAACCTTTATTTTTTCATACATAGAGGCTACCACGTCGGCATTCGTAGGGCGCGCCTTGACCGCTTATAAATACATTTTTTGTAAATTCGTGAAGAGCAGAGCGCACATTTGAACGGCAAAGCGGGATTAGCACATCTTCCTCCAATGACTGACTAAACACTTTAAGCCATCACAAGAATTATATCGCTTTTCTTGAACTGAGGGTTTAATTTATGACACACAAGTGGCGCTAAACCAACAACAGAGGAGACATGCGCCAGTGCAATCAACTGCATTCAACGTAGCATGAACACACCCTCAGTCGTCCAAACCACCCTTAAACCAACTTCTCCTTTAAAATGTTTCCCTGGATCGTTTCCAAAGGTACAATTTACAAAATGCTTTGTTGGAAACGTAATGAAGTTCGGGGTAAAGCGACAGTGAAATGCCCAACGTTCACAACCACCAACCTGGGTGTCGCACTCCATTTCTTTTCGCAATTTTGACTAACTCAAGCTCAGCTTTTTTCAACTTGCCCTTCGAATAGAGCCAGCGGGGAGACTCCGGGATAAACCTGCATGATTCGAAAGCTAGTCATCAATTTCAGTCCAGCAATTGCGCAAGCAGTATGAACTGCAGAGTTCGCGTGGCTCACAAAATAGTGTGCTTGAAATAAAAGGCGAAAAAAGAATTTTATAATCCCTTGAATTTATTATCAAACGATCCTTTTGCGTTTCGCGTTGCGTTAAGAAAGAAAATAAGTTGTAACAAATCTATGCTCCTGCCAATGACTCGTGCAGAGCGGAAAGAGTTGAAACGAGCACTCACCAAACAAAGATCATGAGCGGTATCTGTGTGAACGACAGAAGCCTCGTCATTTCGCGCCAGGGAGGCACAAAGTAGGCGCAGAACACCAGAAAGACGACGCCGGCTGGGAAGAGCGCGTTTACGATGCTTCCTGCGGTGCACGACAGACCTTTCAGGACATTAACTACCCGTAACAAAGCACCTGTACCATGTTCAAAAGTTTGTGAAAGCAGCCATCACCGAATAAGCTACACGGCACGTCGTTGTTCATGGATCTCAGATAGCTATTTGCTGTACGGAACCAACAGCACGACGCTAGCAGTCAAGAGAAGACAAGGAAACAGACAGTCGTATTTGTCGTATGCCGGAAAAGCTAACCGCCAACGGTTGCCGTACAGGAAAGCGAAACGTACGTGTTTAAAAAAAGCACAACAGCAGAGCACTGCACAAGTTTAGCACTGATCGCTGTTCATTTGAAAAAATGATTAATTGTTGAACGTAACCACGCATGAGATGCGGAACAGCTTGCGTTGTTTATACCTGTAATTGCCCACCAAGACTTTCCCACCAATTCTTGTGTGTAAACAAACTGTACAAGGGATGCACCTCCGAGGACGAAACCAGTGGCAAATCTGCACGCAGCAAACATTTGCCAGCTTGTAGAAAAAGACGTCGCGACGCACAACGGGAAGAATATGTAGAATCCTAAAAGTATTGTATAATGCTAACACGATCACACAAGCAGCAATAGGTCAGAACATCTTTATCCATAACTGCTAGATTGATCTTATGAGAACTGTTTGTACTAAATGATATCAACTTTACTCCATTAGTTTGGCAAACCAAATTTATGTGCTCCAACGTTAACATCTTCAAAACGAAAGCTAAGTTGCTTCCTTTTAAATTGTTCTTTTTCATGCGGAAACTGCCCTGGACTGCGTCAAGACAACTAATGGCTAGCACGTCTGGCCAGAAAAGCATTAAAATAAAGAATTGACAACTACCACACGCAATATGACGTAAAGATAGGAGAAAATACGCCATTCCGTTTTGTAAGACCACCAAACGTACCCACATCCGCTCTAACAGCATACAAAGCCGGAAGGCTAAACGTTGAAACTATTCAGAGTTTCGCACTTAGCGAGGCAAACCTTGGCAGGCATAGTTTCGTACAAGTGTTTCAACAGTAAATGGTGAATCTGCTGATTCTACTCAGGTAGGATGCAGGTGCTCACCTAACTTTAACCTGCACAGAAACCATATCCAATCAAATAACTGCTGTCGTTTCAATGTTTGATCGAACCGCCCTTAAAAACGCCAACGCTACGATTCAAGAACACTATCGACTGAACCCCTGAGGGTCACAACGTTGGGCGCTGACAGTCCGCTCGAATTCAGAAACAAACCATGAACCTGATATTATGGTTATTCGTCGGCCAAAACGGTCAGAAACTTGTCCAAAAACCATCACTCCGACAAGAAAGCCAGCAAAAAATAAAGATTGAATAAGGCTGCTGATCCATTCCTTATCCATAAGGTTCCACTGAAAGAAGAGTTTTATTATTCAGATGGAAGACTATGTTTGCCAGCTACGTTGCAAAGCATGGGTTTTTACGGCAACATCGACAATTATCACTAATAACAAAACTAGAAGATGTTTGTCAATTTAGTGGTGCACTTGTCTTCCTCATGGCCGAATTTAGTGACGTTGTAAAAGATCTCCATTTAAGATCGAAGTCATTCAGTTCTTAGCATTTCAACGGGTCTTCTCGACCACGAAAGTACGCGAAGTTGATACGCGCCCTTTCTTGACAGTAATCAGATATTAAACGAAATTTCGCACCAATTTCAAAACAATTGAGAAAAGTCAACTGATATGAAAAAAATAAGTTGGGATTCAGAGTTCCTACGCAATTTTGAATACAAATTGTCGGACTTCTTCCAGACCTAACATTTCCGTTTGACCTACCCAGGTCAAATACAGGCACTACAATATTTAACACGATATAAATAAAATCATATCAATCTTGAATAAAATATTATGAAAATGTATGTCAAAAGACCAAGTCTGGAAAATTATTTTCTTTTTCCATACTAACAGACCAAAAAACTGCTTCCGGAATTTTCCAGACTAGAAACTCACGAATTTTTGCCATTCTTTTTCAGGCTGCGTAGGAACCCTGGGGATTGGGGTGTCGAATTGGAGCAACACCACATGCATTGCTTTCTCTTATTTCTTGGACATTTTCCAAGTGCTCATAATTTTGGCTTTGAAGACCGAAACCCAATCCTACACCCGCCACTGATTGGTTTCCTACGTCACAGAAGATAATGACAATATAAAACTTGCGAGTAACAAACTTTGACACAATGACATACTATCTATTAAACATCCAGCGATTTTTTAAAGGCCTAAACAAATGGATGACAGTAAAAATCAAGAAAAAACAAGGGTATTATGCTACTGTTCCTTGATCATAATAACGAGCAAAAACAGATGTGGTTTTAATTTAGACTTTGGTGCAAGGGAAACACTCAGTTCCGCAAGAATTCGCACTATTCTGAGGCGGTCAAGTCTAGAAGCTGCTGCAACAAAAATACCAAAAAAAATTGCACCTCCATTAAAATGGAACTGTCATTTTTAACTCTGGGATTGACGGCTTCCAACTCAGCAGGATCGACTCCAACAAAAACCACAAGCAAATTGAGGGGTGGACTGAGTACCTGCAATGAAAAGTCTAATAACCTTACCATTTTTCCCTAGAAAGCACCGGCTTTATCATGTATTCAGANTACACTTCTGTCAGACTCGGAAGTAAAGAATTAAACAAAAAAAATGAAACACTCTGGAATGTGCCAGCGGACTAAGAAAGTCGTCCACAGGTTGCTTGTTGAAGCTTACAGAAGGGCAAACAGTATTCTATTTCTGTGCACGATAAGGCAAGCAACCAAAAAATACAGCTGCGCACGTCGGGAGCCGCGGATGAATACAAGCTTAACAAAAAACAGTACGAAGCATGTCTTACCGCGTACAAGTTTAGGACAGTGAAAAGCAGAACTTGATATCTTCCGAATGTCCCGACAACTTTCGAATAACAGTCGTCCACATCCATTGCAGCGCAGTCGTGGTGAAAGGTGCTTTGGTATTTTGCAGAATCGAACCCTACGTTCGGGGAAGCAGCTCCGAACAAGCCCTAAAGGGACCCCTAGCGACGTCTGTTTCTGCAAAAAGCAAAATTTCGTCACATTTCGTCTTCTTTTTCCAGCGATGACTGAGCACTTTCACCTCGCATACCGAATAAATATTGCTAGATTGCAAGGAAGGTTGCAAAAGAAACAAAATTAGGCACGGAATACAACCGCAAAGAAAGCTACCGTCTAAAAGAAAAATATCTACGCAAGCAGAATGAATGCGCTAAAATCAATATTGCACAGCAAAATAATCAGATTGACATTACTGGCAGGTCTTGGGCGAAGCAACATCGATATACAAACCAGGGTTATTTTTTTTCGCTGAGACGTTTCGGTCATTTGTCTCTAATAGTATTAAAACTATCGTAACAGTATTCACTAGCCTACCTTTTCAGACATTACGACCGAATTGACTTGATTTTTTTTTTGAATGACCGAAAAAATAAACCCAGCTACAAACGTGTTCCGATGACCCAGGTCATCACAAACATACGCGTGCCTAGAATTACTGATTGAAGAAAAATCAACTTTATGATGGATTTAATCCTGTTGCAACAACAATTACCGCTATTACACACGACACGCACGACTTTTAATCCTAAAATACCATTTCAACCCAAATAAAAAAAGTCTAAGCACCACATCACCACTAATCGCAAAGTAACATTTGACCCATTCGCTATGTGTGAGACATTTTCTCCGTATTTGGAGCAAGAGAAGCAGAACATCTGCTGTGCAGCGATGACACTCGCACTACCAACTTTCATATGGATGGATGGATTCGCTCGTATTTGGAAATAAAACCAAGCAACAAAACGCTACCTGCGTCTACGTTGATACTATACATGGCGGCAGCGAAGGAAACAGAAATTATATTCATAGGCCAACGTGAATTGTTGTTTAAGTGAAACTCAAAAAGCGTCATTTCTTGATTGGAATCGCAACGTCTTTAAAATAAACGCATTCGCATCGCAAATGTAATGCAAAGAAACAATGGAGTTGGAAGGTAAGAACGGTGCAAAGGCAGAGCATATTTGGTGAAATGCAAGCTTCTCTCTAGGTAAACGCGATGAAATAGTTTCAGGGGATGGATGAGGTCAAGTATTTCCGGAAAAACGCTCAAGTTGTATCGCACGTGTTCAGCAGCAGCAAAAAACACAGGCAAGTCTAATATTTTTCATAAAAGATTGAAAAAAGGGATGTGTATAACGAGCAAATATTCGTTTCAAGGAAAGATCCGGAACTGGCAACCATGTATCGCAGATAAAAAGTCGTGCNAAAACGCGTTAACGTTGATCACGTGACTCGACAGCAACAGCACAGAAGGCAAAATACGTCTAACCATCATACGACAAACACACGATTGCTGTTATGCAAATGAACGCAAATGTATAAGCGAATGAGTGACCGATGTAATAGTTGTCACAGCCTCTTCAAAAATACCCACGAAGGACCGTATCATGAAATAAGGAACTTGGAAGAACACACAGTATGTTATAAGACGTGGTTGCAAACCAGAGCCGGAACCCAAGCAATTTTGGATGATTGAATCCGGAGTCTGGAGACACTGTGGACGGACCCGAAGCTCTTTCCAAAAATCCTGGCACCCCTTGCGGATGCCAGGATTGCCGTATGTGTTCACAATTTTCCGTCTATGCCGGTATAAAAATACAGTATTAGAAATAATGCAATGCTGTTTGATTTTCACTGGATTAAATCATTTTGGAACCACAGCCGGAGCCAAAAACTTTTAGAAACCAGAGCTGGCGCCAAAATCCTTTAAATACTCGAGCCGGAGCCTAAAATTTGGGTCCCGGTTCCGCAGCCCCGTTACAAACTACTGAGCCGAGGATGGAGCTTAGTGCGAGTAGCACGTTTTTCACCAAGAGGACATCAAATACGAGAAAGCACGACCAACGTACCATCTAATTTGAACTTAAAAATAGTGGCCTACTGGTGGTAAAACCCAATGTGTAACTTGTGCTGTACCATAAGAGAAGCGTCAACATTTCAGCTGAGTCTTAAAATCTCAGTTGCAGCAAAGGAAAATGATACATGACAGCACGGCATGAATTGGAGAGAAATAGTGAAAAAATGCTAAAAGCGCTTTTTCAAACAGGAATGTTTCTTTTCAGCCCTTGGCAGAAGTAAAAACGTTTTTCATCAAGAGGACATATTAACACTGCTTTGAACAGCACGCTCCTGGAATATTCACTGACGACGTAAAAAACTGAGACAGATTTAAACCAAATCTTTTTGTGAATACTCAGCGTAAAACCAGGTAACGCGGTAAATAGGCAATAGTGCTTGGAACGAAACAGACAAAAGTTTCAGAACACGACTGATTGTACAGGTATGACACCACTGTGCAAATCACAGGGCATCCTGACGTATATGCACTCTCCCATTTTTTTGCTTTGAGATTCACAGCAAAGTAAGTGGCAAATGTGAATGTGTGGTACTCGACAAGCAAAACACAACACACTCGCTAATAACAAAATCATCATTGCGTCAGCACTTAGTAGCTTTGTTTCAACACACCGAAAAACATAATTTTTACCAAAAAGAAAAACATTTGTTCAGCGCGCCCTTCAACAGTGGGGGAAAGTGGTGCCTACTCCATCTGCAGTTGGTTAACACCCACGTATGATCAAAAGTTTAATCTAACACAGTGGTAATCCTACTTGTCGAAGACCCGTGGAACAGGAAAAAGACGAAACTTTTGCAAGACAACACTGAACGACATCAATAACATCATAGAGAGTTGGCGATGACCTTGTCTTAGTCATACGCAAGTTTTAGCCGCAAACTACTAAAACTCGGGCAAAAACGTTTTGCTGCTCCTGCAAGAACTTTTTTCTCACTATTGACTTGCATTCATTGACGTGGTCCGCACATGTGACGTGTGACCCGTTCAACAACAAAACATGGCGACGGGGTCAGAGCGAGGGTACCAGAGGATGAGTTACGTTGGCAACGCGCATTCCTGACACACAGTGGAGACGCCCAACAACATCTTCAGAACAATAATTATTATTGATCGATTATAATCGATCAACCAATAAGCGAGTGGTGACAAGTTGACCACCTTATAATTCGAAGCGCCTGGGCAGCTTGTGCGTGCTCTGTCCTACTGCTACGCTCATTTCTTAAACAGCGAAAGCAACCATCGCAAACTTCACCACGGGTGCAAAACGAAATACGCTGATGAAACGTCAGTTCTCTTTCGGGCAAGCATGTCCTTCTTCCTCGCAACGAACTAAAGGATTCGTCTGGAAAAAGAAAAGCAGTTGCTTGAGCTTACGCTTTAACCTTGCTGCAACAGCTTCTAGCGCGGTTTTTGGCCAATTGCACAAAGCAAAATAAAACACACAATCCATGTACACCCTACCTCTTCAGTTCCCTTGGATAGCTCTGCCTTGCGAAACGATACTGGCAAATTAATTGCCACCATGTCCAATGCCTTCGAACGGATGTGCTTGTACAGGTCTCGAAAAGAGTCGGGCGTTTTTTGGCCAAGCGTTTCAGGTAAAAGCAAAGCAAGCAAACCAGCAGTCACTCCACAGACGCCGAATGTAAGATAGGAAAGCACATGACTTGATGCAACCTATGAGATAAATGCTATTAATAATTTTTTTTCGCGGAGACATTTCGGTCATTTTTCCGAAATAGCTTAAAAGCGTCTGTCATTTTTCCGTTTTCGGATATTTTTTATGACTGGAAAAAAGCATTATGACCGAATTGACTTAAGTTTTTTCGGTCATTAAAAAAAATTCGGCAAATGACCGGCAAATCACTGAAAAAAAACAACAGATTAATAACGATAGAAGAGCCACGTGGACAATATTACAGAATTTCCGATTGCACTTGCAACCATACTGTGAAGTCGCAGCCGAAGCAATTTTGGATGATTGGAGATTCAAACGGAGTTGGAACCTTCTCTTCTATTACTGTTTATCTGAATGAAATGCGTTATCTTTTAACACGTTCAGTGCGTTTGCACGTTTTAAATACGTTACGCATTTGCCATACACAGCGTACAATGCATTAAAATCAGGGCTGTGGAGCCGAAATCCGAAGCACAAACAAGTTGGGATGACTGGAGCTAGAATCAGAACCAAAATATTTCAGACGCCGGAGCTGGAGCCAAATTGCGTTCCTGTTCCACAGCCCTGCTTGCAATGATACGGAGCTATGCAAACGTTCACAGCAAAAGAATGCACCAATAGCATAAATATAACGTTGAGATAGTTTGTAGCGACGTACTTATATGCCGTTTTCAAATGTGTAACAGGTAAATTAGCCCAACACACTGAAACAGTCGTTTTAGGCATTCGACTCCACAACAGCTTCAGCTTCATAAAAGACGCGCAAAACTCAGTGCGCGTTTTGCCAAAGAATCTTGTTTGAACGTAAAAATAGGCGCTTCAAAATATCACTTTTGGAAGGATTGAAGGTTTAACCTACCTGAAAATTTCGTTCCCCAACCAATATTCTCTCATCACTTGCCCCCAGTCTGTTACACAGTATGTCTAAAAATTTGCGGTCAGCTACAGAACCAATAACTTCATACCACCACAAGCAGCGTGGACAATATTGCAGAATTACTACAAGCAGCGGAGAGTCAATTGGGCTGGCAGGTAGGCTGCTGCGCTAGTGTAAGGTACTGGAACTGAAAACGCATTGGAAAGAAATAAAAAACTGTCTTGAATAACTTTTAAGAAACAAGATCTTAATTTTTCTATCCTGCGTGATAACCATAACATGAGCACATAACGACTGACGTACATGCGATACCATTCACAGCAGCACATTTGCTACAGAGGTGCCCATGGATCCGGAGTGCCGGAGTTTATGCCGGAAGGATTCTGCATTTTCTTTCAGACCCGGATCCGGAGTCAAAAATTTGTGACAAACCGGACCCAGATCCGGAGTCAATTTTCAATTTCAGCAATAGCAGGAGTCTGCGTGGTCATTTTAGTAAAATATGGGTAAATTTCGGTATGGGTAAATTTCGGTTGGATCGATGGTAGCCGGAGTCTGAACAGGAGTCGGATTCTCAAATTTGAAAAAATTCCGGACCCGGATTAAAAATTTTCGTAACAGTAGCGGAGTCGGAGCCTGCAAAAGTTACTCCGGGCACCTCGGATTTGTTGTTTATGCAAATGCGAACAGACAGTGCTGTGAGCGTTCTCGGTGTAGTAGGAAGGGTGTTGGCAAGCTTACTTCATCTCCTCACAAACAAAACCATTGCCAGTCATCGTTGTCTTACCAGCGATTTTGAAAATGAGGCAACGATGCCTCCAACTCGAGCGGAAAGAGACAGGGTTCCCATGGCAACGTTTCGAACACACGTAGGGAAGAGTTCGGGTGAGAAAAGGTAGAGTATGGTAAAGCTTGCGGCTATCATCATTTTCCCGGATAACCCTATGGCCAACTTGAGTTTACCTCGATCTGAAAACATTAAAGCTGGAAGTATGACCATCAATTATGACATGACATTAGGAAGTGAATATATGCACTACGTACTGTAGGTCAGCAAATTATTTTAGTTTCAAGCGGGGAGTAACGAATTGAATAATTAACATGCCAAATTGGCGTTTGATGTAAACAACTGGAACGCACCTGTTGGATCAAAACCGGTCAGAACGAGGCAAGCAACACCGCTCAGCACAAATGAAGTGATCAAGGCTCGCTTTCTGCCGCACCTGTGAAAGGCAAGTGAATGAAAAAGAAGTTTCAGCTATAAGGTGGTTAAAATCTTAGTATGAAATCATGCTTGCCAAGCGGATGACTTTTCGTTCCACTGGCACCATAGCTGTTCGTAAAAGCCCAGTTAACGACCTGTCTTAATCCGATTTTGCGTAAGTTAAACTTTTCTTATAAAACTTACCAATACGATAAGCACGTATTGGGGTATTCAAACATTCTTTAAGCGCTGGTATGAGCAACAGCTTTGGAATGAACAGACGCCATGTGGAAATGGTAAAACTTACAAAAGTGTTCTTGCCTTTAGAGTAACCATGCGTTTCATAAGGAGTTAAATTGATAAGAGGTAACTGTCTGAAGAAATCAACTTCAAGACGAATGAACCGTAAAGGGAAATAGCAAACTCGGCACATTGGCCCTGAACACCACAAAAGCGCAGAACTGCAGCTTTACAGAAAGGTGATGTTACTGATGTAACTCAAAGAGCTAGAAATATCTGCTACAGAGTGTTAGCTCGGTATAGCAACTCCAAGACCGCCAAATTATGAAAGTGATGTTTTGCACAGAACCACGGTCTGCGTGGAGGCTCTGGTCAAAAACTCCGATCATCCCAAAACCAGCCCCTGATTCAGAAGACGAAAAAATCCTTTTTGAAATCAGCAGGAACAGCACTGTTTATAGTCATACATCGTTGCTGAATTAACATTTTTAAAATTATGCGCTTGCCGCTCTTCACGTACCACTTCCTGTTCAGTATATTCCAACAGAATATTAAAACCGGGTATTCAATCAATCCCTGCAGGGCTTCGCTGATGTAGAGGTTCTCGTTGATGTCTCCAGCTGCGAGCGTCAGAGCATAAAACACAAAGCTAACGACGAACCTGCAACAAAACAATTTTGGGTCTAATCGACAAAAGGTCCTTGTGGAAAAGCTTGAAAAACAAGTGCATGTTCACGGTGAACAGAAAACTGTTACATCGACAAGGCACTACATGAGACACTCGGGCAGGCACTTGCATTGCGAGAAAACGTACGGAGTTGTCCTTTTCTCATTCAACTATTCCTGTTGTTACGATCGGACAACCCGAGCGGCAAGCGCACAAAGCTTCACACTGTGGCAGCAAGCAACAATAGAGATCACCCGACGAGATCACTCTATTATTGCTTGTTTGCGCCACATATATAAGGGTATTATTCTTCGCGCACATCCCGTTCGTGGTGAGTCGCACATTCAACGCAACGCCAACTGAGAGGTTGCAACACTATCATTAACATCATCACACTCAGAATATCGAACAAGGTCAATTCTAGTAAAACGCGCTTGGACATCATCCCGACAAAAAAACAAAAACGGAGACGTACCACAAATATAACAAAACCAAAGCTCGTTTTCTGGTTATTTGATTTCGAAATAAATCAATCACTGTGTGGTGAGCAGTTTCATCCTTGGATTTCTTCCTGACAAGTGTTACAACTGAAAACGAAAGAAGGGTGAAAAACACTATGTATACCTGCTTCTGCTGTCAGTACGTTAAGAAAAACTATAGGACTGTATACTTTGACTGCAAAGAAAAAGTTAATCACCTTACTTTAGCTTCATCGTAAACAAGAGTTGAAATTAAAGTGACGCCTGAAACTCCTCTCGCAGGGATCGAATTACCACCAACTAACCGGCCACCAACGCGTGAGCCAAAAGTTTTTCAGCAAACGATTATGCAAGTGACCACGCACGTACATACGTGTTCATAACAATTCTCATGCATTTTTTGCTACGAGCGAACAAAATGTCACTGCCACAGGGTTGAAAGAGGAGAAAAAGCAAAAATGCGGGTTTCTCAATAAATGCTTCGAAATGGAGGAGCACGCGCAGCTGATACGCTGATCAAAACTGACACCTAACATGCATTTGACGTTCTTCGGAAAAGACTGACGTGTGAGTTTTTCTAACTTTTCCAGATTTTTTTCATAAGGCAACAGATTTGGCTTCTTGCCCTCGTCTCAAGTTTGTTGGCCTTAAAAAATGCGCTTGTCCTTTTGGCTTTTTTACGTTGAAAAAGTTTCCCAAGTAGAAAAATATTTACTATTCCATTATGTTCCGCAACACCTTTGCAAAATTTTTGTGATGAATGCTGTACTAGAATTGCGAGGTGCGAGATTCAAAATAAATAGTTTGCGTAAACATTGGTAATGCGTGTACTATGCAGTGCGCTGTAAGCACTAAGCAGGCTCAACGCTGCCTCTCTGCGTTAGAAATGCGACAATGATGTCAAGGAAGTGCTCTTATGATTCTGGTCGTTAGTACAGGAGTGAATGGGAGATGACTTTCGCATGGGTGCAGAAAGCTGCCGACGAATCAGTATGAGTAGAGGGGAACTGTATTTTCTTGGACTGCTTGGACTTTTTCTATTTCTTTGTTTGTTTATTATAAGCATTGGTAAAAAGTGTCTCATTTTATCAGTCAAGCGTATCGAGTGTTGAGCCGCGGCAACGGCCGCAGCTGTTTGTTTCTAAAAATAGACACAGGCTTAGTATTTTTCCATTAGGCCCTAGTTTTCCCCGGGGGCATATTTACAAAATGTAACCTTATTCGCTGAATAAGAGGTTTTCAGCCAATCACAGTGCGGATAAAGTTCCAGATCATTGATGAAGCCTGTCTAGCCACGCCCACCTAGCAACGACTTACTTGTGTGAAGCAGCAGCGGCCATTTGAGAAGGCTTTCACCGTGCGGGTGACTAGTATGTAGTTGAATTGGTGCATCATGCCCAGTACCACCGAATTTTACCCACTGGGCGGCACTTAAACTTTGTACTGCACTTCAAAACTTTTATAAATTTCTGGTTAAACCTGAAACCTTTGTATGTGTGCTAGTCCTGAAGTCACGCATTCCTTCAAACGGACACCGACATTTTGACATTACATATTTAGTGATGCAACAAAGAGCATTGTCTGTCTTCAAGAAAGGGGCCGCACTAAGATTCTGACCGTTTGATTGTGCAGGGATATTCGGTAGCAAGCTGCATTTGCTTCAGCCCTCGAGCGTAAGATGTCTCACGAATAAATTGTAGAAGCAGTCTGAAAGGCCAAATATTGCAGAGCAATACTTGTGTTTCCAGACTGCTACTACAATTAAAACTAGGCATCACTCATTCCCAGTGATGCCACTGGGCTCAGTCATTTCAATGTCAAATTTTTCAGGATTCACTATCATTTCTNAACTTTTTTATGATTGTTGGCTAGTGGTCTCCCTACGGTGGCCAATGGGCCCCAATCAGCTACGCTTCCAATCCCTGGCTCAAAGCTCTATTTANGCCACTAGTTGAGGTAACGCAGTGGGCTTGTTCATTGGATTTTAAATGTGGTGCTCAACCGACGGAGATGCGTGTCTTTTGAACCTCCACCCTTGGGAGA
>JGI24159J19872_10002455_pt1 | contig 22082 bp, 19 predicted proteins | sample Ectturendosymbi4_FD_19872 | JGI IMG/M metagenome (IMG submission 19872) | reverse complement strand
CGTTCTGTATTGTCTGTTTTATCAACCTGCGTTCTGCAGAGTGTGTGTGTTCATACTATGGACTTCGTGTCTGCTATAAACAAATAAATTAAAATAAAAATTAAAGATAAAGCGGGCCATCGTTCTTATTTTGTCAACTGCGTTTATCAGTCAGACGGCGAACGTGTTGCTTTTCGCAGGTGCAAGGTCGTGTTCTTCAAGAAGCTAGTACAATTCTCGACGCCCCGCTTCATTTGTCTACAGCGACTCGAAGCGGAAGTGTGGCGCGCGGGGATCGCTCCGAGCAGAGGCAGGGCTGCTCCTCGCTCCTCAACCACCAACCTTTCCTGACGTTGATCTTGACTTGTTTGAAGGTCTGCTTGCTTTATGGCTGCTCGAGAAAAAGTTTTACAAGTTTTGCTGCGACGAAGTTTGTTGCACCGCTTGTTTTCCACTTTGCCAGGGTCAGGACGAGCAGCGTGACTCGCTGCTGGAATCCCTGCAATCGCAGATCATAATGCTCCACACGGAATGGACGAGTGTGCGCAACCAGCGCGACTCTGGGAAGGATGTGTCTTACATGACCACGCTGCAGGATGTCCACGAAGCGTTGCAGTTGCGCTTGAGCCTGGTGAGTTCTGAACATGTCCTCTCTTGATCCGATCTGCAGATTCAAAATATTTCCCAGTTTTGTTTGGGCTTGAATCATGTCTGCGATACTGCGAAACCGCAAGAATGTTCATGTCTCTCATGTTTGGTTAACGTTGCATATGGTTTATTTGCTCTGTATTTTTCCCGGTATGAAAACTGTTTAAATGCACCTTGCTAACTGTTACTCTGCCGCGCCGGCCACTGTAGTGGCCGGTACTCTTTTGGCCGTAACACGAGTCTTTCAAGGGTTTGAATAGCTCTCTAGCATAAGCTGCTGGCGAATTATCGCTGGTTGAACTAGCCGTTAGTGGAAAGCTCATGCTTTTTCTGCAATTTTTGGATTTTTGTGCAAAATGGGGTCTTTGGGCCATGATTCTGGTTCCAGATATGCTAGCTGGAATGTCAGTCAAGGGCTCTAAAGACGCGGATGTTCGTCTAGTTTCCAAAAAAAGTTTGAAACAAAAAAGGGCTCATTGGATTGGCGCCCAGAGCCAGGTAAAGTTGGTAAAAAATTCAAAAACATGCCCTCTTTGTGAGGTCACCAAGAGAAAACTCCAAACCCAAATCAAATAATTTTTTTAAATCGAAACTAGAAGACTTGCCGAATCCGTAGATGGATTGAACAGCTCTCGAGCTATAGCGGCTGGCGATTTATGGCCAAAAGAGTGCCGGCCACTATCGCCACTATCGTGGCCGGCGCGGGCGTTAAAGGGTTGACTTACTACCCACGCGTAACGAAGTACAGCACATGCACATATGGCGCTAACAAGGAACACATACACAGATGGCGTTGACATTAAATTTGACACTTGGTACCGTTCTATGCAGCTGTGATAAGCAATATTCCTTCTATGGTGCGCAATTGTGCAGTGCCACCCGACCAATTGCGCAGTGAACTCTCAATATCGCGCACTTGCCACATCTCAATATTTATATCGTATATATATATATATCACACAGCCCTTTACCACTTAAAATGCTTCACTATTTGTGTGTGTCTGCATGGTTGGGCAATTGCATGCTCACGAAAACAAACATTTGCGCCGTGTAAAATTTTCTGAGAGGGAACACTGGTTATAAGGTCGAAGTAAACTCATTCGTAAAATGGGAGCGGGAGTCTGCGAAGGACCAGGGATCATTTGGGTTGCAGTCGTCACCAAATTGAACCTACGTGCAGTGCTGCATGACATAAGGAAACAAACAAACAAATCCTATTTACTAAATCATTTTTTGGCCCCTGACGAAGTTGCCGGTCGACATAATTTATTTATCAGCGAAAGACATTGAAGAGTATCAAGCATCTCACTAACTGACGAAACGCCTTGACTGTGGAGGAGTGCGCCAGGAAAAGTATTTGGCTGGCGTGTTTAAACATTCTAGTTAATCGCGTCTTCAGCTCAATGCAAAGTTACTTTTACAGGTGGGGGGGATGTTTGACACAGTGGAGAGCAATACAACATGGACAAGTGACGTAGCTGTGTTGTTGACGCAACTGATCAGTTCAGGGATGGTTGATGCCCAAGTATGTTCCCGACTGGATTTTTTTGATCGCGGATCCGTTTGTTTTTCCAGTTGCTGGAATGTTGTTTCGAGCGATGTTTGTGCTGGTTTACCTTTATTCAGCGTGCTTTTTAGAAGTTGTCTTTCACTCCGAAGGTGAATGCGGAACTATACGACATCGTTTTTGACATGATCGCTGTACTTCTGCATCATACTCTTGGAGGCGACGCTCCCAGCAGAGCTGAATGCAACAAAAGGGAATACACCAACATTGTGAAAAAGATGAATGTGAGTTTCTGGAAGATCCAGCGTTTGCTGTCTGTGCGTAGATGGATTGAAACTCATCAGAGCATTTGGTAAACGACGTCACAGTTTCGTTATTTTTTTTCTATTTCGATTTAGACGCCCAGGAGACCGGTTCAAGTCGTTTTGTATTTTTATGAAATATTCAAAGCTTACGCAGTTGCATTCCACCTGATTTCTGGAGAATGACAGAACGCAGTCGTTTCGATTAAATCTTTATAGGAACGCGTAACAGGAAATGAGAGACTCATGTACAGGGTTTCGGAGTCGCAAAGAGTCGGGGGTGTTTGGGTGGAGTCGGAGTAGGATTTCTGAGAACACAGAAGTTAGAGTCGGATTTTATTGTCCGACTCCGGAAGTCCAACTGAATCATTTTTTACATCACACTCCTAAATTGGGAATTCCTGTTGAAATGGTACAATTTCTTTTGAAACTTTTATTGAAACAGAATTGCTGTGTACCACGATTTCCATTGATGTCTAGCTGCTACAAAATTGTTGACAGGCAAACTTCTAAAGAGTCGGAGTCGGATATTTTGGAAAGGTCGAAGTCGGACATGTTACCTCTGACTCCGCAACCCTGCTCAGGAAAAGTTTACGTTATTGTTCAGCACGACGTAATTCATACGTCACATATCCATTTCCCACAGGGAGTGTTGCTAGATGCTATTTCTGTATAGCGCATAGACATCTAGCGGGGCTCACTGGCATTTTAAGACCTTATCAAGGAAGTGAAAAGCACAGAATCTTTTGCTGTTGCACGCAATGTGCTCTGAACACAAGCAAACATCTAACCACTGAAAACGCACCACCTACGAAAAACTCGAGTTTGTCAAAATTATGGTGGGGAGGTGAAGAAAAACCCGAGCAGATGCCCATCGCTACTCGTCCTAGCTTCCCACGACGCGTGTTGCGCTGACAGGTTGTCATCTTTCGGCAACAACTGCGTGTTATCTGATAAAGCTTTCCGTGTGATGTCACAGAAAGTTCTAAGCGAACGACAAACTGAAAGCACAAAGAGATTGCGCCAGTTGATGCCTGTGCCTCGCGCCGAGGTCTACGTTGTTTGCTGCGAACCATCGGGACCGCACGCTGATGCGAAAGGCAGCAAGATGGCCGTCGACAGTGCGCAGGGTTTGCAGGTTGGATGCTGTGAAGGAATAACATTTGTCATTTGCTTGTGTTGATTTTTTGATGAAGTGTCAACATCGTTGAACAAACAAGTTTTCATTGTTCTGTTTGTTCTTAGTGAAAGCAAGCTTTTTTTGTTACGCGTAAACGTTCCATGACTTTTTCTGCAGGTGACGTCCAAGCAAAAACTGAACGCTTGGGAAATTATCGAGGGTCTCAAGCAACCAGCGCCGCTTTGTTTTGCCTGGTTTGGCGCCAGGAAGACTGAACGCAAAGCTCTCCGTTATGAACAGCAACAAGCGCTGATGCTCCATCACCAGCATGGCGACAAAAAGTAGGTTTTCTCGGCGCTGTCTCTTTGCAAGAAGTCCACTGTGGAGAATGAAAGCAACGAGATTGTGCGCAGTGCTTGGCTTGCGCTTGATTTCCGATAAATTGTTTGACTCAAATAACTTTGTGAAAAAGTGAAAGCTGCTGCTTGTGAAGAACTTCGTGTGCTGCAGGTATCGCCGCGATTTCTTAGCTCCGCCTCAACTTCCTCCGGAGGAGGAGGAAGAGCCAGCTCCTCCCCCTCAGAAGAAGCCTGACATTAAACCTTCAACAACAAAGCAGTATGGAAATCAGGGCGTATCTTCAGTCTCGAAGAGCGAAGAGAAGCGCCCGAAAACAACCAAAAAGCGGAACAAGTCTAAAACACCTAAAGTGAGTTGAACCATGCGTGTTGGTGCAGACTGGTTCCGAAAATGTGGGCGCTTGTCACAAATCACCAACTGCATTGCCGACTTCAGTCGCTGATTCTTTGGCTCATCAACTTTCAAACCCTGCTTGATACTTTTGTGAGACCTGCCTCAACAACTGTTTCCGTAAAATTTTCTCCTTGGACTTGTTNAATGAGAATTTATTTTTNCGAATCGTGGCGTGGAATGCCCAGGCCCGTAACCAGCTTGGGACACCGGGGAGGGAGAAGAGTTTTCTGATAGGGGCCCGAATTTTTTAAACTAGGTCCAACACATTTTTCCAGATGGGTTAATCCCACCTATTTACGGGCCGGGTCATTCCTGGCACTCCTTTGTTGATAACGCCGTTTTCCTCATTCATCTCTTAAATTCAAGCACTGACGCGACGAGTTGAGCGCCTACATGTTGCTGATGCGGTTGCAACGACGTGTGCCGATACTATGTGATGTGCACGAGTGGATTATGCAAACACCATCTCTGCATTCGACAGAACGAATTTATATCATTTGATAAAAGGTTCCATAATATCTCTCATTCTGGTAGTAATGATAATTGAAGCAGAAAAGCTACTGGGCCACATGGTGCAAAATAAATCTTGCATGAGATGTATTCAACTTCTTTGAAGTGTTGATAACCAGTATCCATATGTACTTGGTGCATTGAATCATGCAGTGATTTTGTCATATCGACTTTTCGTAAACTGGCCCATCTGAACGCAGTTCTGTTTGTTTGATATTGTATTGTTTGATATTAAAGAAAAAAATGGACCAAAACATGTTTGTTTAACATGTTTATTTGTTCAGCTCTGCACTTTTGTCAGAAAAACAAGTTGATGCTCTTGTTTCCTATCATAATTTTAACTCAATTTCGCTCCAAATTGACTTGGTCCACTCAACGGTTAGGTTCCTCAAATAAGCTATGAATCAAGTTGGCGTTATGCTCTATTCTTGAAAAAGCCTTTCTTGCTAAACGCAACTGCGCTGAACTTTCATTGCCAACAGAAAATTTCTGAGTGAACTGTCTTTCAAAATTATGTGATTTTTGGACTGCGCTTTGATTAGATTTTTTTAAAACTTCATTCTTTGCTGCGATAGTGTCATTTTTTTCGTGCTGCAGTTGACGCTCGATCGCTCGCATGGTTTCATGTCACGGTGGTCGCTCGCCTTCTTCATCTTCGGAATGTTTGTTTTACTAAAGAAATCGCTTCAGGTTTCGGAGCAATCCTTGACTGGTCATCGCGCCGCGCACGCCAGTCTCGCTGGCCCCTCCATGCCGGTCGGGGGAGGCATCCAAAAACAAATGTCTATGAACCAGCCAGTGTACATGCCAGCCAACCAGAACCAGGGATACATGCAGGCCAACCAGAACCAATATACTGCATACCAGAATGCCCAAGCGGCCAGCCATAATCCGCTGGCAGGAGCTCCTTACCAGTCACAATCAAATGCTGCGTTTCAGCAACCACCAGGTACTCGGTTACTTTCAAGTGTTGATCTTATGCTTCATGAACTGTGGTGACCTCGGTGAAGTGATGATTGCTTTGACGCGGTTACGTTTAACCCCAATGCTACCTGCATGCATTTTGTGTTGCGGTCGTGTTCTGACCGGACCGGACTAATAACCAGCATTATACACTTCCACAAGTACCTTTGTGCAACGTTGAAACTTAACATGCAGACTTCGGTTTTTAAAGATGGAACCATGATCATCGTTTCTACAATTTGCTGAGTTTTTAAATTCTGTTTGTTAGTTATAAGGATTTAGACGTGGTTTGTAGAGGTTGGTTGTTATATTTTTATTTTTTGTGTGTACTTTGCCTCTACGAGCTGTATTTCTTGTCGCTTTTTTCTGTGCCCAATATGGGAATCCAATCCCAAGGCTTTTCGCTGATACTGTGGTAGCCAACAAGCCACCGTGTTCCAGCTGTTGCATACGTTCTTGTACTATGCCCCGTCTGCAACAAACGCATTACTCTGTAGCTGTGAACATTACATTGTCAATACAGGGATGATTGATTGGCAGCATTCATAAACACTGCCACGAAGAAAATACCCTTTTTTAAGTTTCATGACATGCAATACAATTTGCAGGTAAAGTGCCACATGCGATCAACATAAAACAGCATATTCTGAAAAAAGTGCAGTCTCGTCAAGGCGTTCTTCCTCGCCAGCCCATCACCGAGAGAACGGCGGCGTATGCGATGTCCAACCCAGAAGTGAGGCAGAGATTGGGAGGATTTGTGGTATGTTGAAAGCTGGCTCAAGTGTTTTCACGTGATTTGTTGTTGCGGAAGTGACCTGATAGCAGCGACGCACCTCGANTGGCGTCTCATGTTTTCNGCTCAAGGATAGTTTCTCAGAGACTGGCGTGTGTTCGCGAAAGAGTCGATGCTTCGGGTGTTTGAGACTGCTTTTCGCCGAAAACAAGCGCTATCCAAACAGCGATCAGCTGATGCGCTTACTGCAGATTACTCGGCACTTTTTTTGCAGCGCCACGGCGGCATCCAACAGCACCGAGTTGTTGGTGGTCAGTACATTAACAGCCAGCCAAGCACCACCATCACTCCCCAACAGAATCAACAGCACAGCATGGCAGGTGCGTCATGCGTTTGAATTCAGTGGGTAGCTGATGTGGTGCAGCGTTTTTTTTTTTTTGAAAAGAGTCACCCTTGTTTGTTGGTGCTAATGTAGAAACAATATCTGCACCTTGCGGTCAGTCAAAAGTTGTCCACGAGGACCTGTTACATTGAAACCGCACATCATGGCTTGTGTCCGTACGTCCGCGAAGAAAATCGTTCTTTTTTAATGTTTGTTTGACTCCGGAAGCTTTTTTGTGGTATGAACCAAACGGGCTGAAGCGTAAAATGTCGGCATAAATTTATTTTTTGTGTGCAGGATATACCGGAATGTATAGGCATCAACCATATGCACAAGCAAATCACATAAACTACCAACAGTCCAACGTAAACGTTGGTCAGCAGGGCCAGCAGTACCTGAGTCATCAGCAGCAAAACCAAAGTTACGGCATGAACAGCATGTCGTTGTCCGGGAACCAAACTGGTCGCACGTACAGTAACCAGCAGCCAGTGCAGCAGTCCATGGGGATGATGGCCATGCAGGGCCAGCAAAGTCAACCTCAACCCAATCAGTTCAACCAAATGTCTCTAAGAAACCTGCCCATGGGGAGGTAAGTGCATGAAACGTAGTTGCCCATGCAGTAAATTATAGAGGTTGAATGTTGAAGCGTGTGAAAAAGATTACTCCTTCATTAAATTTATTTTTGTAGCAATTGATCCACATCAATGAGGTGGGTTAACTTCACGGGACTACATATTGGACGGTCACTTGCACCATATTCTCATTTTAGGTTTTGTTTAACGGTAAAGTGGAAAATGCTAGTTGGCACTGACAGGCAGTTTTCCCAAGGAATGTGACCGGAGATCGGGGGTTCTAAGAGTGCCTTCTGCTAAAATCATGCTTGGCCCCCACGTGCATGCAAAATTTCGTCAGGGAAGTTTCTGATCCACAAGTTACATGATTGACTTTCCCAATGACCCCCAATGAAATGTCTGCGCCTGCGATGGGTTGGTTAAAATGTAACACTGTCGAAAAGAAACCTTTCACAGCCAAGAGCCAAACAACACAATCTTATCACACTCACAGTGTATATTTCGTCTACTGGGTAGGCATCATCAACTCTTATTCAAATGGAACCTCATGCCATAATCGAGTGGTTATGACGTAACTGTTGAAAGCTTTTTTCTCCTTCGCAGTGCTTTTTCTTTTTTTATCAGAACCGTATGGTTCGGAAAAGTAAGGTTCTCAAGTCAGTTAGATATACCTGTAATAATGATGATGCATCCAAACACAACATACAGCGAGATAGTTACCGTAGTCGAGCAATGAAGTGGCTGCAAGAAGACCATCGCTTTCCGTGATGTTACATGTAATTCAGGCGGGGTGCAGGCAGGGTCGTCGCCAGCGGGGTGGCCCATGGTGCCCGGCCCCCCCATTTGATTTCAGCGCCACCCCATTTCATGTTTGGCTCCCCGATTGCTGCATACATCCAATATTGTATTTTAAAAATGTGGCCCCCCCTTGTGGTTTTTGGTCCCCCCCTACTGCAAAATCCTGGCGACGGGCCTGGGTGCAGGGAGTGCAAGCGCGCCCCCAAAAGTTTTGATTTGGTGAAAACCCGGGGAAAATTCCTGAACATGTGATCAACATCCGCGAAAATCTGTGAAAACCTTCGCAAAATCTCTGAATCTGTGCAAACTCCCTGAAAATGCAGGCAAATGGCGTCCAACGTGTTTTGACTTGAAAAAAATGGGTCCCAAAATCACATGACCTTTTTTTGGAGGTCATTCCAAACACGGTCGTAATGAGAAAATATTCGCACAAAAGTGGCCCAAAAATTGTTCTGGCAGGTTTGAGAAAATTCGGCAAAAATCTTTTGAAACCCCCCAAAAATTTGCCTGCTTCTACACCTACTGTCTGGTTCAATAGAATTACTCAAAAACTGTTCGATTTATCCTTATGTTTTGTTTCAAGTCCTTCAAATTTCATTGCTGTTCGTTTTGTTTGATTAAATGCACAAGTGTGCTGCTTATTTTCATTTTTACTTAATTGTAGATTTGTTAAAGGAAACTGTCCGACAGACCCTTTAATTTCAGTGAGAACTTTTTTCCCATACACTCTCTGAATTTCATCCATCCAAGTCTTGTTCTTGCTGTTACCACCGTTTCACACCCTACACTAGCATTCAATTTGTCGCTCACGTGACAGACATTTCACAATTTCAACTAAACAGGTCACGTAAACTGGCGTTTACGCAACAAGGTTTTTGGACTTCTCACAANACCTCTTCCTTTATTTACGGAAAACGCAAATGAAATGCTTTTGAAATTATAAATTATTTTACTGCAGGATGGGGTCGCAGCAAACGCAGATGACCGGCGGGCGAGTCCACGCGATGACCGGCGGCAACACCATGCAGCAAAACGCAAGTGCAATGAACCAGCAGCAACAGCAAATGATGGGACAGCAAACAGTCATGATGAGACAGCAGGTTGAGCGATGTTTTCATTTATGTTTGGTATCGTAAAACTGTTTACTGCATAATGCTTGTTTCCAGCTACTCTCTACAAAAGTCAACATGGTTTCGTTAAACTTCTTATGAAGTTATAAGGTATGCGGTGAGCTTCTTTGTACAGTTTGCTGGGAATATAGTGGACTCCAAAAAGAATCGGCGAATTACCTTTTAGTTTTACTGTGTTACAATTGGATGACAGCGTAACAGAAGTAGTCTGTCAAAACATGCGTTTTGACATTTGGCATTATTTTCAGTCATATGTAAATTAAAGTGTAAACCGATATGTTAACGTTGTTATTTGTTCTCATTATCGAGACCTGATAGTATGTTTCTGAAAAAAACCCCAAGCAATACAACGTGTTATTAAATTTCAACGTGTCACTCAGCCAAGCGAATCAGAAACTTTCCTTTAACACCGGAACGAAAATTTCTGCATTTTGTATTGCGCACGACGTTCAAGACGCGTCGTTGAGTAGATATTTTTGTACATGACGTGGGACAAAGGACTGGTGTTTTTCAAACGTAAATTCGGATTTAGGTTATTATCTAGTGACGTGCAGTAACAAAGTATGTGGATGGCTTGGCGACTACATGAGTTGTGTTTGATTAAGCTGCGGAGCATATCTACGTAGGAATTGGCCCGATCACGATTAGTTTTATGTAGATAGGTTGTGCTAAGATACGTGGTGAAGATAATTTGGTTGAATATTAGCATGAAGTGTGACAATGAGTTATTTCAAAATAAGTTGTCAGAGGGTGAGTATGTCAATTGTAAAAACAGTACTGTCAGAAAGGTTCGCTGCGAACTTAAGGCATTGTGCTAGCAAGTCAAATAGATTCTCATGTAAGGTTTGATCATGTTAAAATGAAAGTTATGCCTTGCAAGAGGCTTCTCACTTCCAAAAGCATGTGAGGTCAACCACGGCAGGCGGTTTTATCCTGTTTTCTATTGTCCATTTTCTTGTACTCAAATTAACATACGCTGAACGATAGCTATATTAGGAAGCAAAGTCTACGACCGCGAAAGCCATTAATTGCGTGATTGTTGGGAAGTAGTTGCTGCATTTTTATCTCACATGCAGTAGCGCAGCCAGAATGAGGCCGAAGAGGCCATGTCAACACCCCCATCGAAACAAACCTGCTAAGATTTTTGCTGGTGCTTTGTATCAATTAACGGAAGTAACAGTCGAACTCAAGACATTTTTTTGAATTTTTGGTGACGGCAATTGGTGGCATGCCGAAGCCTGAATTGTGCTTCTTGCCGGGGCGGTTGAGGTGAACGCTCTTTGCCCAAGGAGCGCTACGGCAATTCACTCAGTGACTGTTGAATCGAAATCCCAACCTTCCAATTGGGAGGCGGACACTTTTAACCACTGTGCTATTGCCGACGGCGTCATTGACTGACTCCCCCAGAACAAAATTCTTGGCTGCGCTAATGCTCACATGTTACCGTTAATTACCAATTCAAATGCCACTAATATACGGAAACCTTGCGCTCTGATTAAAAAGAGATACCGCTCAAGATCCAAGGTATTGTTCACCGTGTACCAGCATAAACGGTACTATAGTATAAAGGCCAAACATTCGCCACTAAACTCCTGGCTGTGTACAACCTTGCTGCCTTGTGGATATGCAGAACCTCGAAAGTGATTAAACCAGGTATTTCACCTGACTCTAAAGCAGGGGTTCCCAATCTTTCTCTGACCATGTACCCCTTCGGCAGGTGAGCTTGTACCCCTAAAGTTTCTTATGATATAAAGGCTGAGTAAAATAACGAAAATCCACTGAATTTTTAATAGAACTTTAGGTAGACTCAATTTTTATGTCTCAAAGTTGATTTGTTGCAGCTGTACAATAAATGTACCCCAGGTTGGGAATCCTGCTCTAAAGCGTGTGTTTGTTGCAGCAACAATACCAACAGCCAATGCAGATGGACATTCGGAGAATACAACAACAACAGCCGTACTGATCTGCTAACTGTATTCGCGAGTAAGAAATGGCGGCAACAGGAAATAATCTGTGAACACGGATCAACGTGCCTGCCTGTAGCGCAACACTCGCGATTGTTAACCATGCTGTTAACTGCGGTCTTACAAAGGCTAGAAGAAATCGTGAAAAACCATTGCGCACTGCCGTTGTTATCGTGTTGAACAAGAACAACATTAACGTGTACAGTACGGTTATTATTCCAAGTTGGACTCGCATCGCTTTTCACGCGTTTGTTTCAATTCTGTTTTCCCAGCAATCTGGGACATTATGCGCCAAAGGCAGCAACAACCTGTTGTGCAGTTCCTTGTTGAAGAATCAGAATATGTATATTGTTGATCAGTAGGATCAGAAATGGGATCTTGGGCGTTATTGCAAAAATCGTATGCTAACGTATCGCATACGCATGATAATATCTGTGAATAAAACAATGAAAGAGACCATGCTCCATCGCGTCAAAGCAGACTGTCTCTTGTGTTTGGTCTTGAATGCCAGAAGTCCTCCTCGAACGAATGTTGCGATGGTCGGTTTCCCGCTTGTCTTTGTCTTGCTATGTTGGACGCCAGAAGTTTTATCTTGCAAAAAATATTTGAAATAAAAATACATCGCAGGCTTTTTTAAGAAATGTTTGGATTTGTGTGCTACCGCGTGTACCTGTGTCATTGTGATGAGAGGAGCTTTCTCGGGGACTAGTGTTGGAGAAGTGTGAAGCTTAGTGGCGACTGCAGAAAGAATAGAGTCAATGAACTGAAATTCAACGCGACGTATTTTATGGGTTCATCTAAAAGAAATGGTTTATTTTTGTGAAAGTTCTACCTTCTTCGCGTTGGTTTCTTGCTTCTTCAACTTTCTGTGCGACTTGACTTTTCACCAGAGCAAAAACTTGCAGCAATGCAACGTAAGCAGTGACGCCTGAAAAAATGAAACAAATTTATTGTTGCGAAGCCGCGGCTTTAATTGTATCTATGTTGGTTTTCACCTCGAATCACGAAAGTCTGATTGGGTTACTTGATGTGGTCAATCAAATTCTTAGCTCCGTGCATTGGGCGACCACACCATCAAATTAATTCTCGTCAACGGGTCATGTGAAATATGTCTTGGAAACAGCAACGGTGTTTACCATTGCAAGGTACAAAATTTACTATTCTTCAATTATTCTAAGTACACTGTCTATGGAAAGAAATCCTTTCTCAGCAAAGAATCAGTAAATTGTGTACGAATGTTTTCAGCCAAGAACGAAAGAAAACGGGTGTTGCATCAAAGGCTGCAAACCGCCACAAATGATCGATTGATCACACATTGGATGTGTTCCTGAAACTGTCGATTTGCGAAAAGAAAACACTTCAGGACCTCCACATGCACAAGACTGGTTCGTGCAGTCGTGTTTCAAGCGGTACAACGTTCGTTAAACAGCATCTGATTATACAAATGCACATGCTGGTATCTACATCTTGGCATTTGTAATAACTAGATCCGGTAACTCGCACAAACGTAAAGCCCCTTGTGGACGACTTTCTGGCGACGGTTCTGAATTCAAGCCGCGTCGGTAGACAACTGACTAAAAATCGACAGAACAAAACTACCTGCTAACTTCTTCGTCGGCGCTACTGTGTATCCCATTGTGAACATGCACTCGTATGTCAAACGTTTCACCAAAGCATCTTTAGCCAAAGGTGCAATGCTTTCCATCGCCGCCAAAAATTCATCTGAATTCATTTGAGCTTTTTCCTTCATTGGCATGCCATTCAATCTGCTTTCAGCATCCTAAAATGAAAAAGACAGCGTGCTTGACAGCGTGAGGCATTGCAAAAGAAGTATTTGCGCCTATAATGTCTAAAATGTAGAACTCGCAATCATCTTTTTTTTGCGTATACCTTGCAATTTCTACTTCATTGCGAGACCTAATAGTTTTGCTAATATGTTTCTGTTGCAAACCGGAGGTTTTGTCGTCACAAAATATTTGTGACTACTGCATTAAATTGATTCCTTGCACAGACACACTGTCGGTGCCACAAGCTTAAAATCACCTGACTCGGGTTGATTCGCGATTGAACCACTTTTGTTTCAAGCAGTGTTTTTCGAAACTTTGATTCTGCTGTGAAGTTTATCATTGCTTCATAACAACAATAAAATATTTTTATATATCGGGAGCAGGTTGCTTTTTCCTTGGGTTTTGCTCTTGACTCCCGCCTTGCTGTTGTGGAGAAACTTGCGTACCTCTGACCCAAACGAGCTATGTTGGTGGGAGTTTCTACTCCTGGCACGGCCAGACAGGTCTGCGGGTCAGATAAAGACCTCAACCGCTGAAGGACAGTCCCCAATCACCTTCACGCCATGCGTTCCACCGGATTCGGTGGTCATGGAACCCAGTGGGAAGCGCTTATCCTGGGCAAACCTTTGACCTGGCGCTCGGCGTACTTGCGATCTACATGACCTCACAACAAAATCAAACCCAAACACTGTGGCAGATCGGTGTCCCACGCTCTTGAGAGATCACTGTTGTCCGGCTTGGCTTACGGTCTAGAAGGCAGACGCACATGGGCGTCCGCAGGAATTTTTCCAGGAGGGCAACATCAACATTTTGCTCATCTTTTTCAAATTGCTGACGATGCAATGCAAACGGACGTTAACAAAACGCTTTACTCTTTTCTACGCCCCAAAATAATGCCCCATGTTCATGGGTGTCGGAAGGGGGAACGGAGGGGCCAAGGCTCCCCTTAGATTTTGAAATTTGACATTTTCCTATTATAATTTTAGCAAAAAAATTAATTTTTTGGTTTCGAGTGTGCAAAATGGAACTTCACCACTTTTGGCCCCATCTGGAAAAATCTTTTTGGCTACCCCTGGAAAAATCCACAACTGGTCTACCCTTACAAATTCCTTCCGACGCCCAGGTTGCGGCAACAGGAAATAATGCGCTTCGTTAGGATCGGTAACCAGGTATTTTACGATAGTTTACACAATAGCCTATCTGCAGATGTTCCAAGCAGGTTACTTCTTTCAAATGAAGGATTGCGATGGTCGTTAACGAAACTATAAATTATGACTATTTTACCTGGAAAGACTCACTTAGAGCTGCAAACGTCTGATATGTCGTCCAAAGCGATCAAGCACCCTTTCAATACAACCTTGCTTGTCTTTGCTGATTTTTTCTCGGTGAACGCTCATCATATATAAACCGGGCAAGCGTTCATCTGACGTTGTCGACTGAAGCCATGCTTTCACTCTTCGCAAAGTACTAAATGATTAATACGCATTCCCACAAGCCTGCCTGGACGTATTCTAACAAGCCACGTAGTTTTATGCAGGGGTGTAGTGGTGCAAGAACGCATGGAAACGGCGTTTCACACCTTTTTGACGTTTTGCTTCAAAATTGATATAAAGCTGTTTTTAAATGGCTGTTTTTTGGATGCGTTCCCACACCTTTTTTGTTAACATTACTACATCCCTGGCTTTACATACGTAATGAAAACTCGCCTGCATACGCATTGTTTGATTAAGCTGTTCACTCAGGTACGTTGGTCACAGTCTCACACTAATAATGGACTTTTCAAACTTGTGGAACCTTTGCTACGGGTTTACTCCTGCTTCTTTTCGAACAGTATAAAACTATGTGGTATACCGCTATCAGCAGTAACTCTCTCGCTGCATTACTTGTCAAGATGACTGCGTTCAACAGTCACCATATGCGGTAAAACACCTACTACCGGAACTTGAAGAAAAGCTTTGAAGATTCGTTGTCATGTTATTGTTACACAATAAAGACCAACAGCAGAACAATCCGCACGCAGGTTTCGCAACCTACTCTTACCGGGAAAGGAGTGGACACAAACCCTCATCACTGTATTACACCACAACAGTAAACCTGGTTCATATGCAGTGTGAGTGTCACATCGGCAAATGAACTGTCTCATAATCGAAATTAAGCTGCTGAGTTCAGGTTTTCTACACAGTTTTGGTCCTTCATCCCAATTGCCGCGGTGGGGGACAGATTTCATTTAAAATTCTCTGAACCTACCAATGCGCGCATGGTAACAATGGTATCGTGTTGCAGTTGACTGCATCGCCTTGAACTACTGAGGCAAGTACAAGGCAAAGATGACAATTCGGGGCATTAACTAACAGGAAAGCAACCGGCAGCAATACAGCTCCCTCGCTGAGTTCACTCTTTGCTTTCATTGGTCATCACATTCAACCATCAATCGCAACCATCGTATCAGTAGATCACCCATCGAGTTCACCCTACTACTACTAGGTTGCACTATCATTATATAGGGATAAGTGAACTACGATAATTCGCTTGTGGTGAATATCACAGTGACTTCTAACTTATGGGCACCATCTAGCGGTGACCATTTATTTTCATGTGGCGCCATCTCCAGGCCGCCACAATTGCAATCTTGCGTGGTGTACATGCTGCGAAACATTCAGTTGGGAACGCTGCGGGTCTGAAACTACTTGGCTGAGTTTCATTTTGATGCTGGTAGCAAAGAAAACAGCCGCTTTTCAGCAAAAGTTGAAAACTTTCTGTAAATTCCGTCACTTCAATCGGACGGAACAGGTCTACCCACGCATGAAAAGCAATTTACAAAGAAAACTGAGCATTACAATTACCGTGATTCTCGGTTCCTTATTTTTAATAGTGATGTGTATAATGTAATTCATCACCAAAGTTTTGGAAATTTTATTTTCGCTAAAAGCCGTGTATTCCATCGCGAGTGATTCCACATCATCCTCCTGCAAACGAAATTCATGTCATAATACAGCTGTAACTTACGTGAATGATAAATAAACTACGGCAAACCAACATAAGCAAGTTTTGAATTCTTTCGTTGTATTGTTAAAGTGGAACAACTATCTTCTTTGAGATATTTACAGAGTTTGTCTGAATTGAATAAATCAAGCGGATATGAATTTTAACGCAACCACCCCCCATCGCGGTGTGGCCAAGGGCGCCACAAAATCCTTGCAAAACAAACTGAATAACTGGATGTCACAAAATTTTATGAGGGTGCCACTCGCTTTCAAGTCACGTGGTAAACACGACAAAGGTGCCTCGTGATATAGAAAGGTGAGACTCAATGTGTTCGCTTGATTATGCTAATTTAAAAGCGTTATGTAAAAAAACATCAGAGGTCACGAGAGGAACAGGCTTGTTAAAAAGATGGCTCACGCCCAGACACACATACCAGTGTTACATGGTAACACTGTACGCATCAATATTAACGTTACAGATCCAACTACACGCAGTTCCGATGATAGGAATTTTTTGCCAGTTATGGGGCAGCAATTTTTGCAGTGTGAAGACTTTTTACAGTCCCATCGCCACGGGGGGCTTTATCCCCTCAAACAAAGCTCTAATCCCCTCAAATTGAATTATGAAGCACTACAAATCGGTGTAGTTTTTATCATATTTCGGAATGTAAAGTCCCCCTGAACAAACGCAAAGGCCCCCTATTGAAAACTTTCTGGCGACGGTTTTGCTTTTTTACTAGGCCTTCATCAGCATCTCGACTAGGGTTGCCAAATGGCCGGTATTTCACCGGCCTGGCCGGTATTTTACTGCTAATTTAGCAGAAGCCGGTATTTTGAAATTCTGTGCCTGAGGCCAGTATTTTGCGTTGGAGTAACTCCAAAAAGAACGAACGCAGAACTTCTCAAATTATAATGTCTCTAGTAGTGAAACTTGTCAGGACAGTTACTTCAGCGCAGTTCATTTAGTCCAAAATGGGGGCAAATTATTATTACTTGTAACTTAATAATACTCATAATCTCTTTGTTTTCTCTGTTCCTTTGTCAAGTCATAGTAAGCATACTCCTTCGTCTTAAACGTGATCTGTATAAGCATTTTTTTGGCAATTAATCGTGAAACCAGCGCTGATGGAAATGTTGTCTGAACTACTACAGGCTGTTGCAGAAGAATACAGGAAAATCATAGAAAAAGACAGGAGGAGAGTAACATGGCAGCGACTAGTGAACCTTAGAATCCACTGCGTAAAAAGACGTAAAAAGTCTTACCAATTTTTGTTGAACCAGTGTTTTCTTAAATTTCTTTTCGTAGAAAGCAGTTTTCATCGTGCACGTGATTAATGTACAAAGATTAATCTCTCGGATAAAGTTTTTACCTTAATCATTGTTACTATCGCCAATGGCAGAGATACGGATAGGCTGTGATTGAACGCTCAGTGTTCACAAATAATCTACAACAACTTGGCTGACGACTTATTGCTATTATTTTTTCGATGATAAGATTTTTGTCACTGTTGACAAAGAGGCCGGTATTTCTACAAAACACATCTGGCAACCCTAATTTCGACATGTAATCAAATCGAAACGATACAACTTCGCATTTGTCACAAACGTTTTGGAAATAAATGTCCACGTTTACTGAACGATCGCTGGTTCGAAGAAATCACATCTAGCACAACTTACGTGCAAAAATGGATACAAAACTTCAGAAAATGCGCGGAAATCGGATACTTCTTTCCACTCAACAGTGTCGATCATATCAGCGACAAGATGAACATAACGAGCAACGCTACCGTCGATAACACCAGCCAAGGCAAGCCCAAGCACTTGCACAATCTGTAAGGGAAGGTTTATACGAAACAAGTGTATTTGCCACTTACACGCTCAAAAAAATAATAATATCTAAAATAATGACAAAACTACTTCAGGCTTATACAGAAAAATATATCTAGAAATTATACCCATTAGAATATAAAGAGCTTCCCTCAATGAAACAATTTATAAAACGTCACATGAGAAACTTCACTGTTGATGCAACAACAGGATGATCACAGTCGAAATCGTCCAAAAGAACTCCTCATTATTAGTAATTCAAGTCATAGGTGTAGGAGCAGGCAAACTTATGGGGGTACCAGGGATTTCTGCCCGAATATCCCCAACTTGCCCGAAAAGTGTTTGTGCGACATTTTCCTACAAATTTTCTCTCACGAAGATCACGAAGACCTATTTGTGTAGATCACACAAAAAATTTGTTGTTGGGTGTGACCTCCAAAAAAAGGTCTTCATGTGTTATTTTGATTTGGGAGAAAAGGAGTCAAACGTTGGGCGCCAATTTTGCCCAGATTTTCGGGGATTTTCGACAAATCAAAACTTTTGGGGTTGCGCTTGCACCTCCTGCACCACTGACTCAAGTCAAAAGTTTATTTGAGAAGTCTAGGAGACTTTCAGTCAAACAACTGGTTTCAAAGTATAAGCGAGATAGAGAAGCAGGGAACTTATGAATAGGACTGTGAATGTCGGCAATGAAACAGTCTTATGGGAGCAAAAAGAATACTTGACAATTTGATCTTCAGTCTTGACACAGCGCCACCAATGAATGAAAATCGACTTCGTCAACGTGTTATAGCAGCGATGCTCCGTTGAGTTTCAAAAAGACTTGACTGTCATAAAGCAGGTGCAAGTGACGAACTTACCTAACTGTGGTCCCAACAAACCTACGGTTGTCACTGGTGTCAACGTTTTCTATGGCATTTCTTTAGAAACATCTATTTCACAATTCAAGTGTCTTTCTATGTTATATTACAACTTATTCGAGTAAATTCCTTGTAAGCACATTGAAGGTAGTACAATGGTCGGCATTTGCACAACGTTGCACCGTACACAACATGTATACTTTACATGACTTGTGAGAGCCATTACAATACAGTTCTTATGGTCGTGAAGTAGATTGCAGCCTTGCACATAATCAGCGTGCTTTTCCGCATTTTTAATACACGGAGTAATTTTTGTCTGAAATTTTTGTCGCCCCCATAATTTGACGTTATATTGTTTTCCTAGCGTACCTTGTCCTTCACCGCATATTTTACAATCGCTGTGATGAGGTCATAAGTAGCCATCGGCGATATTTCGTCTTCCTGGTATCTCTCCGAAAGAAAATTGTACATATATTCTCTGAAAAATAAAAAAAAATCACTCCATTTGCAAACGTGGGCTGGTCAGCACCATGGAAAAAAATCCACTACGCACCGCATACACCAAAAGACTCGGTTCAGGTACACCTGCCCAGTTTAGGCAAGTCGTTTAACGTTTAAGGCTGATTCTTACAGTAGCTGATTTTTTACGCTCTGTCGAGCAGTCTTTTCGAAATTTGCATAAGTTTTATATTTTTCGAGTACGGAGAAGAATTATTCAATTTGGCCTAGCATAACCGACGTGCAGCAAGGCTAATTTGGGCAAATCGTCTGGAAGTTTGACATGAAAAGTTACAGTGCTCAAAGCAGAATTTACACATACAGGAACAGTGCTCCACACAACTTCACATGTTAGTGATCGGACTTGTCACCGTATTTATCATTTGCCCTCTTTGGGCCTCTAAACCTTAGGTGGCTGTGAAATATATTTGAAAATAGCATATCTTCATTCTTCATGCCTCAACATAATTTATTCTGTTGCATGTAGAACCGCGAGCTTCGAGTAGAATACCATTTTGATCATCAACCGACCGTCAATAAAGGCTACTGGCGGAATTTCCGCATTTTTCCTGTCGTTTTCGTGTTTCAGTACGCCTACCTCCACCATTTTTGGGGGAGTAATTATGTTTTATTTTGACAAAATAAAAATATTTCGAAATACAAGCTCGTTTCTTCGGTCAGATGAGCTTGAAAATAATTGAGTTTTTGAAAAACACCTCGGTTATGGTGGGAATAAGATTTGCCCAATTACGGCTATATTACCAACGGTGTTAGATTTTCTTTTAGCCCTAAGCAAGGTTAATTGACCTTCGTTTCATAGGAATTCGCGCGGTTCATTTTAATCATTTTCATAACCTTTTTCCCCTTGGGCCACTTTCCCGCGGGTGTACGTGACCCCGACCTCAACACACACCGGTTCTGAAGCATTGGCACTAACTTAAAAGTGGTCGTGTCGTCATCCGGACCAGAATGCTCGTCTCGCCACAAAACGCTGGCGTAGAATTGCTCGAGCAGAGACAACACGCGTTGCAACGAAAGGTCTCGAGCAGCCCACGCGGTCGAGCTCGACATGCTGTCAATGCCTGCTCTGCGCTTGGCGTCTTGCAATAGTGGCGTCAGTTGCCGGCGAATGGGAGACGCGTCGCTTGAATCGTCTGCAAAAACAAATGGTCACGTGCATTTGCTCCGAATTATTTCTGTTCAAATGGTTGTTAAACGCTCGTACCAGAAGTTTCCCAGCCTCTGCTATCCGAAGGTGCGTCGTACCATTTTCCAGGATGGCCAAACAAAATCTGTTCGTGCGAACTGTGAATAAAATTGCACCAGAACACGATTGAGCTCATCACCAAACACAGATTTGTCGCGTTGCAATGCCCCACTAACACTGATCCTCGAACCGCGTAGAACTGTCTACTCACGAAGAGTCGGGACGCAAGAGGAGTACATTTTAAGCTTGATTTGTACAAAGCAATCTAACCAATCGTTCACTGATTTCAACAGACCTTACAGGTGAAGCTACGCTTTACAAGCGCGAGCTGTAAGAACTTTATCAAACGAAAATAAACACTCGTTCTAAAAGGGTTTTTATCAATAACTTTTGTAGAGTGAACTTTTGTGCAAATTCCATACAAATTTTAACTTTTTTTAGAAGAAACTTTTTACAACGCAGCACAGTCACAACGTGCAGTTCGAAACATTGTCGATGGCTGTCCCGTACGCCACAATACTTTGAAGTCTCTCATGAAATCACTCAAGCATTTTTCAAAGCGTTTACTAAAAATCTTTAAGATAAGACATTGGTTGTACCTTTGAGCCTGCAAACTTGGTAGAGAAACTCGAACGGTTGGTCGCGCCAATTTGATGTGAGTGCAACCAGCAGGTAGCACCACTAACAGATCGCTTTTGGTGATTTTGTGAGGACATACGGCAGTTTTCTCACCGCAGCTGGCGCAAAATTTCGCCCAAGATATCTCATCAAAAGTTTTACCTGAAGAAAGTTGCATCAAAAAACTGCGATTAAATGTCAAAACAATTGCTGTGCAGCTAGAAATTTGGCAGACACGAAAGAAGTGACTCTGCGTGGGGTTCAGCTTATGATTTTTCAAGAAAACAGAGACAATCGGTTCAAATCGAAAAAGTGAAAGACTTTAAAATTATCCATCCATTACCAGTAGGAAAAACTGACACGCACATTAACCATGAAGGAAGTGTTTGAACCTGAACAAACCTCCGTTAATTGAAGTATATATCATTGCGGAGTATTTGCTCAGCAAGCGTTCTTGGGGATTAAATGGATCAGAGGTAGGATCAACCAAAGGTGTAGTGTCTTCTTCAAGCCCACTTTCCAAAGACAAAGTTTCTGAGAAAAAAGTGGCACATTCCTCAAATCATTTTCGTATCAAATACAGCCGCAGAACTGGTTGTTGCGGTTCCTTAGTTTCGACCGCGGAACCTTTGGTCAAACTGGGGTGATAACGTCTGACAGTAACACAGGCACATGCAGTGGCGTACGCAGAATATTTCCGAAGGGGGGCAAAGTTTCGTCACAATCGTGTGACGTCACAAATCAATTTAGGGGAAGTGCCGAAGGCACGACCATTCTAGGGGGTCCGGGGGCATGNNCCCGGGAAACTGTTGCAAAATTACACCTAAAAATACGCATTTTTGTGCATTCTGGGANCAAGTTTTGGTATAATGCTTTCACGAGACTTATTAGCCGGTGAGACAGAAAACTGAACTTTTGTTGTCTGAGGCTCATGAAATAA
>JGI24159J19872_10002453_pt1 | contig 22088 bp, 12 predicted proteins | sample Ectturendosymbi4_FD_19872 | JGI IMG/M metagenome (IMG submission 19872) | reverse complement strand
TAAGTCGACAAATTAACAAGCAAAAAGTATGCGAAAACAATTAATCTCCTTTGCGCAGGTAATAAATTTTTGTAAAATATCAAGCTCAAGGGGGGGTTTAACCCCAAAACCCCCACCTTCCGTACGACCTTGTCCACACAGGTGAAGAGTTTGAATCAATCAGCAAAATTTTTAATAGCAAATCGATGTGTTGTTAAAATTTGCTGATTGACGCAAGCCCTTCACCTGTGCGGCGACTAGTTTCATGAACGAAATTTGCCAAAGAATTGCGGTCAACTTGCTTGTAACAACTCAAACATCCGTCCACGCTTTCAAGTCTTCGACGCGAACATGCGCGTTTGTGTGCATTTTGTTAAAAGCGGCTTCGTGTTTGAGGCTGAAGTTAAACTTAGGTTGTGATGCTCGGTACAAACGTCCTGTGTCATTGCAGTGCAGCCAGGCCCGTAGCCATGGAGAGCNGCCAACCCAAATCGTGTTGTGTCTAGANAAAATATATTTCAACATATAATAATAGCAAAAATGTTTNAAAAATCTCTCTATAAATATATGTCTCCCCCCAAAACCTTAAAACTTGGCCACGTGACAGAGTGCAGCAGTGCCATCCNATGACGACTGCTCGCGTTGCGTGGCTTCATTTGCTGTTGCATTTCGCCGTGCAGGGTTCAAAGTTCGTNGAGCACGCGTCGGCCGAGAACGTGAAGCGTACTTGGGTCAANTACGGCCTGGAGCGTGACTGGGCCGACCCGGACCAAGGCCAAGGTGAAGAATTTCTGTACCACGCCACACAGTGCAAGAACATATGGATGCCGATGGGAGTCACGTACGCGAACTGACGGAACCGCTGCCTCCACTTCTACCACTCACTGTACGATGTAATCATTCCAGATTCCGTTTGCAATAGTTCACTTCAAGAAAGCAAGATATTTTGTTCGTAAATCTCGTTTTTGTTTGTCGCGTCACTATGCATGATGTTGCGGCGCATTTGCAGCATTCTTTAAGTGAGAAATTCGTCATAAAATAATTGCGATTATTTCACTCTGGTGCTCCGGAATAATTGTGCAGTTCATTCTGTAAACGACCTGCGGACTTTGTGAGTCAGACGTGGAGCTTTTAAATCATTCATCCTCACTGTTACGTTGCAACGTGTACCATATCCGACGTATGATGGCTTTGTACTTGTCAAGATCCAGTAACAAGTCTGTACATGCTTTGTATGTCGCAACAATCAGCGACAGGCTGGATTGTGTTCGCCATCATGACGGTTTTTACGCAATAGTGTAAAGTTGTGCGCAACGTTGTCGTGATTTCAAGATCATTGCCGAGGCATGCCAGAAAATAATTGATCACCGTCGCCTGGTTACCAAGACATTTCTGTTGGTACTCTATACTAGCTATATTTGAACTGTTCGTACTACTTGGAAGTCCGCCTGGTGGAATAACTGGCACGTTCGGTTGGTCGGTCAGTTTCCTGGCGATAATTAACTGTGCAATAATGCTCGTTAATTGTCTGAACATGACTTTTTTATGGTTTATAAGTCAGCGCTGCCAATAAAACACTGATTTGTGCGTTTCCATGTGACTGAAGCTTAATGGAAAACCTCAACGGAATGCAGGAAAAGCTCAAACCTTTGGTCTTTTGTAGCTCACATTTGAATTGATTGAAAATTGGATATCTTTCTGCCGAAGCTGAAAAAGGTTTGCTGTTGTTGCCTTGTTAGCCATGTAACTACCTATGATATTGTTAGGAAAGGGCACCTCTGACGCCTCTGTTGCCCCCCTTTGGAAAGGACAGGGGGCATTACCTCGGTTATATTCCCGCTCTCCGGTGTCCCTGAATACACTATTTGAAACGTAAGGCCAAGCCAGCCTTACGTCAATCCACTGTGCTGTGAACTTTATCATCTAAAAGAGGTGCCTGACCTTAAACAAATTGCCCGGAGTGACCAACGAAGTAATCCGTACTCATGGACAATTTCCGGGCCTCACTAAGAAAATTATAAACATCAGAGATGATCACGGAGCCGGAGTGCCGGAGTGGACTCCGGCCGGAATTTGCATTTTAGGCTGGAGCCGGAGCCGGAGTCAATATTTTAGTTTCGAGCCGGAGTTGGAGCCGAAGTCTACATTGAGGTCTGTGCAGGAGCAAATCAAAACTTTTAAGGGGCCTAATTTCTGTAATGATGCTTGTTGTTGTCAAACAGAATGGAATTAATTGAGACGTGTTTTCTGACCAGTGTCGTCATATATCACAAAAGTGTGGCACTGGGTGGGAGTATCGAGCATTTCACCACTAATGATGGTTTCAAAGTTATGACCTATGCAAATATATAGAGTGTAAGTGACATGCAGTTCGGAAATTTAGGAATCCATGCCGCAAATATGAGAATGTTGGGCTAATCATGTGGGCAATAACACAAGACACAGGGCAAAAAACAATGATTAACAAAACAGATTATAGAGAAGTAACAGTGTGTCGAAATGACCTATACACTGTAGGCCTAGAAGACAGGATTTGACTGTGATGTTAGAAGTAATGTGCAGTAGTACAATTCAGTGTTCTTTTAAGGTTTTTGAAAGGGTGTCGTGATGGAGCTTTAGGGTGTCAACACCATTTTCCCTTCTATATCTGATACTTTTAACTCATTTTCACAAAAACGCAAGCTTCCGACCAAATATGCTGAATTATTTGAATACGACATTCACTTTTGGCAAACAAACTAAATAGAAAGGTTGAATGTAGGCCTACACACTCATTCATTTGGTCATTTTCGTGCTCGCGTTTCCTTTGGGGAGAGTCGCGGGGGCAGCAGCCCTAAGAAGACCCGATCTCTCACAATCAACAGCAAAATCAACAGCAATATCTCACAATCAACAGCAATCTCAGATAGTTCTGCTGGCTCCACACCAAGATCGGAGATGTAGTCACTCCACCTGGTCCATGGACGACCTCTTGACCGCTTTCCCGTGGGTGTAGACTGTAGCTTGAAGGACTCAATTCGCCTTTCTTTCCTAGAAAATTCTCGATACATGCATGAACTAACATAGCTGGAATCTCTCGATTCGGAGAAGTAGCTTGACATCCCGGGCTTTACGGATTTCAGACCATGTGCTCTTTGTCACGAAGCGTCACACCGAGACCTTTTCGTAAATATCCCATCTCTGCCGTTTGTTCTTTTGACAGTACTCCTGTTCTTTCAGTCGTCACCTAAGATTCATGACCACAGGTGAGGATCGGAACGAAAACCGATTTAAAAACTGAAAGCTTTGCGTTCTTTGAAAACTCCCGTTTCGTCACCACGGTGCAATAAAGATCACGCAAGAACTGCGTTTGCTTTACCAATCCGTGTATCAATCCCTTTGTTCAGACTTTCGTCACTCGTACATACCACCACAAGCTACTTGAACGTCTCCACCTGCTGTAGTGTACTGCCGCTCATTTCCGAAAACACTGCCTTGGGCGTCTTAAGAGACACAATGCCTCAATATTTTTAGTGCTGATTTTCGTTCCTGTTTGGTCGCACGCAGCATAAAACTGATCAAATTCGTGCTGAAGACCTTGTTGAGAAGATACACGCATGCAACACCAATTCGTCAGCAAAAAGCACACGGTTCATCCTGCAGTACCCAACAGTGATACTCTTGTCGACGCATCTGTGACTGTCTATCCACTGCATATAGACCAGGGCTCTTCAAATTTGCTGGGAGAGACCACATAAGCTGTTGCATAACGGTTCGAGGGCCGGTCATCCTGCTTAATGTGATTTTTTAGGGTGTTACATTCTACCAAAGCGACACAGTTTTCGTAAATATATTATATTTTCATTATTGACAAAATGTGTTTTGCGGCCGGGTGAAATGGCTTCGCAGGTCGGATTTGGCCCGCGGGTTGTAGTGTGGACTGTGGAGAACCCTGGCATAGATTATAAAGAAGAGTGGAGACAAGACACACCATTGTCGGAGTCCAACACCATCGCTGAATGGTTGTAAGTTAACTCCGTCGACAGGGATACAGTTACTTGACGGCCAGCAAAAGGCACCCGTCAACACCGTACTGCCACAACACCCCCCAAAGCTTTTCACGAGGAACCCGGCCATATACTCTCCCGAGGTCAACAAAACATGTGTAGCCTATAAGTCAGTGGCATGCTCCCAGGATTTCTCGAAAATTTGCAGGAGAGTAAGAATTTGTTCTGCACTGCTATAGCCGCGATAAAAACCGCATTGGGTATCATCCAGCTTTGGTTCAACTACTTTCGCGGCATCTTGGCATGCACTCTTCCTGAGAGGCTAAGCAAAGAGATGCCCCGGTAGTTGGTTCATTCACTCCTTTTGGGGAAGGGAAAGATCAATTTGCTGATCTTTCGGCACCCTTCCAAAACGCCATGCCATTTGACACACACGAGTCAGCGAGACCATCCAGCGTTCCAAGTTCTCCTAAATCACTGTCAAACCTGTCGCAATCAGCTTTAAGCTCGGATTTAGCAGCGGCATCATAGAACTTATTGGTGCACAATTCTACTGAAGCTTTCATCTGTGCAAAGTTAAAATATCCCGCCTAAAAAAGTTTGTTCAGTTCTGTCAGGCGAGGTGCCAATGCCGACAAAAAGAAGGGACCATGTTGAAATATTTTGTTTTAATAAGTCGCAGTAAAACAACGTACATTGCATCATTTTTATCTTCTGACAGCTGCTTCAGTGCGGCCCAAATAGTCAAAATCTCACTCCTAGTTCTCATTGTTGCCTCACTCGACAACCAACTTATTTTGCATGCGCGCTGCAAGTCTGCAACTGCCGACCTTTTGTCTTCATTGTAGTCTGATGCATCGCCAGGCAAGCCGATCGCAACGGTGAAAGAGTAAAACACTTCCATAATTGCATTAACGTGCTTTCGCAGTTTCGTACACTATAGCCTACTGTACCAATCTGCGGCAATATAGTAAGAAGCTGAAGCGAGGCGGTGCGCATGACTATGCACAGATACCAAACTTATACTTTTCGCTTCCAACTTCTGCGCCAGAAAATTATGTCGGCCTATAAAATTGCAGCCGTCTATTGCAATAGCCGCGTGCAGGACAACACGCTTTCCTCAAATCGTTTTACTTCAGTACAAAGCCAAACCATATCTTGGCTTTCAGAGTTTAGGGTGTCATTGCAAAATTTTAGGGTGTCATTTTGACACCCAAAAATGGCTTAAAAAAACACTGGTACAATATAATGTTTATTCCCATTGTGCAGATTTCTAGTCAAGCCAACGCTTGCATAGGCCAACCTCTGCTCATATTTTGGAGCCATACTGAACAAAGTTGGATGTTTGCCCTGATAGTTGCAGCTTTAAAGATAAACTATATCTTTTTGCATCTCTACTATGGTAGATTTGAAAGGGATTGTAGCCTAAGTTTTGCGTAATGTAAATGTTCATCTTGTTAATTTTTTTTGTATGATCTGTGCACATGGTTAAGGTACGATTCAATATTTGTGAACAGGTGATCAGCTCCTGACCTCGGAGATTTAAAATGAGTCTTTTGTAAAAATTGAAAATTAACACTCACTTCAAATGCTTGTCATCTATCTGGTTAATTATTGAAGCTTGAACTACTTAACTAGTGTTTTCAAACTTCATAATTTAATTACAGTACAACCTATACTTTTAAGGTGTATATTTGCTAAGCAGCGTTTATTTTGCCTCATGAGGCAAAAAGTGTTGTGAAGTAATTTTGTCAGTACCTGCACACATTTGTTTGAAGCGAGCACATGACAAGTTTGGAATGCATGATCTGCATAGCTGACCGTAATGTCTAATTTAGATGTGGGCAAGCTTTTAGTGGGTGTTTGTCTACGTTGTATAAAGAATAGGCTAAGCCATAACTTTAAACCTCAACATGTTGTGTCTCTCGTCTCTGTATTGTGCTAGTCACGTGACCATTTCAACTACTTGTGTTATATCAAAGGCAAAATAGCCACGACATATATTTTGTCTCATGAAGCAAAATAGACAGTATCTTTTTAATATGAGTTACTTGGAAGTTTTCGGAGTATTGACAGGAGTCGGAGTTGATGTTTAAAATTTTTTCGGAGTCGGAGCTGGAGCAGGAGTCTTAAAGTGTGGAGCAGGAGCGGAATCGGAGTCTGAAAAATGTGACTCCGCTCGTCTCTGATAAACATGCCGATTCCATGGAAGCGATTTTAGGTGTAGTGATAACACTCTCCACTTTTATGCGCAAAAAGTGGATAGAGAGACCCACGGTAACTGAATGAAAAACTGAAAACCGTGCTAATTTTGCGACTCTAGCGGAATTCATCGAGCTCTCATCAACTAACCAACGGCAGATGTGCTTCAGTTGTTGCACATAACGTAACAGTCTCATCATCCAAAGGGCAAACGTAATAAAGACGTCGTATTTGTCGCTTGCACTGTGCTTGTTGCTCAAACCAGCATGGTATTTCGCAGTTCCGAAAATTCGCCGCTATGAGTTGCCGCGACTGTAATATAAGTTCGTGCGGTCAGACAATTTTTGTTATCGATGTGTTAGTGGTGGCCACGTGTTTAAGCAGTGGTTCCCAACCAGGGGTGATCGCATCCCCTGGGGGTGCGCGACATCATTCCAGGGTGTGCGAGAAGCATCTGTCATAATGACAGAAATTGATCAATTTATTACTCTCCTGTGGATTTTTTTGTTTTCTTTTGCAATGGATTATAGAAAAAATACGAGGTTCGTTCAAACCTATGTGTCACGATATTAACCATTCGCGTAAACATTAACTGCAATTTATACTTCATATTTAAGAGCTTGTAATAGTTTTTGCTCGAATGAACTTGATGTTGGCATTGTTTTTGTGACGTGATAATTACTTATCTGAATAATTCTAGGATACTGAGAATAGGATATGAGTGGATTCTGCATTTCATCATTCTAGTAGTAAATAGTTTAAGAATAGATCGTAAAGTACAGGAAATACGTCGTGGGAACTGTCTTTGATATGGGAGTAAATTGTTCTTTTGAAAGGGTTTTGCTAATTTGGATAGACATGAAAGTTTGCTCTATGTAACTGCTGGTAGAGATAGCAACAGAAGCTTTACTGATTTCTGATTATCATTATAACCCTTCGTGATGTCGAAGAAAAGGAAATGGAATAAGTACGTTCGTTTTCGTTTCACTTGCCTCGGAAAAACTGAGGATTTGCAAAAACCTGTGTTGTGGGCCACGATGAAAAATATTTGCGAGCTAAAAGAGCCCGTTTTGATTTTCGAGCAACCCTTCCAAAATTAGGTTTTGTAACTGTTGAAAAACTAATGCTGATGGCTTAAATCAAGTGTCGTTTAAAAGTAGCAAAGTCTAAGAAACCTCATACTTTTGCAAAAGAGTTTATTGAGCCATGTACAGTATATCGGAAACGGCCACAACAATTCTCAGAAATGAAGCAAGAAAGAAATGTAAATTAGTGCCGCTATGAAATAATGTTATTCAGAGCTGAATTGCTGATTTGCGTTTAGATATTTTGGAACAAGTTATCTCACATATGAAGGCTAGTTGCTTGAAAATCTCGCTACAGTTAGACGAGACTACCGATTTTCGAACTGCAGTCAACTTATTGCACTGGTAAGGTACGTCCATGATGGTACCATAAAGGAGAACTTCCTTTTCTGCAAAGAACTGAACAAAACAAAGCAAAAGATGTATTTCAGTTTGTTAAAGAACTCATTGCAAAACATGATTTGGATATTCATTTGTTCATTAGGCTCTGTATGTACTGCTGATGCTCCTGCTATGCTGAGAAATAAAGCTGGGTTTTCTGCACTGATGAAACATGAGTTCCACACATGCAAGGCAGTCACTGTTTTCTTCATCGCCAGGCTTTGACATCAAAGTTTCTTGCCTGCGAAATTGAAGAAAGTCCTTGATATTTCTTGCCCCGCGTCCGCCACATTTTAGCAGAATCAGTGCAGCTTTGTACCATCATAATTCGCCTGGCGGTTGGGCTAGAGAGCTGTTCAAATCCTCCAATAATGCGTGGTCTTGTAGTTTAGATCTTAAAAAAGTTTGGAGTTTTGTTTTTTGTAGGTGACGTCATAATTGGGGATGCTTTTGGGGTTTTTGGATGCCGTGTATTGTATTGTTTACTGCAAAAACCTGGTGCGAAACAATAAAAAATTAGGGAATTAATTGATTAATTTGCGTTTTTTGGCCATACATTTTGAATCACAAACGCTAGAAGGCCGATCAAACCCTCTAAACACGCGGATTTTGCCTAGTTTTTTTTAAGAAACAAAAAAGTTCCCCTTGCGGTTAGGCCGCAGGTTCCAAGGACGTCATCCAAAAAGCGTAAACCTACCCCAAGTATGACGTCACCCACAAAAAACTCAAATCCAAAACTTCCCAATTTTATTAAATCGAAAACACAAAACTTTGCGCATCTTTAGAGGGTTTGAACAGCTCACTAGCTCAGGGGTTCCCAACCTGGAATACATGTACCCTAGGAGTACATTTGCCTATCTGAAGGGGTACATTTAAGGTTAGCAATAGAAGGGAAAATATATTTATATGTTACTTATTTCCAAATATTTATACATATATCAGTGAATATTATTTTCAAAAATCATTATACGCTTCTTGTTAAATATACAACTTTTGGGACACAAAAACGGAGCCTACCTTTATAGTTCTAAAGATCTAAATGCTTTACAGTATTAAAATTCAGTGATTTTTTGTTTTTTTACTCAGCCTTTTTGTCTTTAGAAAGTTCAGGTGCACATGCTCATCTGCCGCAATGCTGAAGGGTGAATGGTCAGAGAAAGGTTGGGAGCTCCGGTTGGCTGGCAAGTTATAGCCTTCAGCCAAAATGGTTAAGGTTACTTTTTGTGGGACCTTTTTTTACAAAAAACTGTTTTATGAGCTATAATTTTGGATCCAGAAACGCTAGAAAGCCAATAAAGGGTTCTAAAGACTTGGATTATAACCTAGTTTGTAGTAAAAATTTGCGACAAAAATTTGGCTCGTTGGGATGGCGCCCAGGGCCCGGTAACCTCGCCAAAAATGCATAAACCTACCACCATTATGACGTGACCCACAAAAAACGGAAAACTTTCCAATTGTTTTTTCATCTAAACTACAAGACTTCCTCATCTTTAGAGGATTTGAACAGCTCTCTAGCTCAGTCGGCTGGCTAGTTATGAATGTGCAAAGTTCTACAAGAAAAGTGGCGCACGCGGGACTTAAAGGGAGACCACCAACTGGATTTGGGGTCGTGCCTTCACCGTCTCTCAAGTCACTTTGTGCAGATCGTGGAAGTGGACATAAAAATTTTACTTTTCCACACAAAAGTCTGCTGGCTCTCACGGTTGACACAGTTTCAGCCCAATTCTTCGAACTGCGAGAACAAATCAAAGCATTTCTAGAGGAACGTAACTGTGATCTTCCTGAAGAATTGGAATTGCTAAAATTCAACCAAACCTTAGCCGTTTAGCGTATTTGAGTGACATATTCACACGTATGAATGATCTGATTTGATCACTTCAAGGCAAAAATATAAACATAGAATTTCTATATAAAGCTAAATGCGTTCAAAGATAAGCCGTCGCTGTGGTGTCAGCGAGTGCAAAGAGGGAATTATTAGAATTTTCCACCACTTGAAGAAATAGTTGACGACAGTGAATCTTTGTGAAGATTTTTCCAAGACGCCGTCCGAACCTGAGTGGGATGCGGTCATTACCAGCATTTGACTCGACAACTGCAGTCGAAGGTGACATACACCTCTGCGTTGCTCACGTTGGTGTGCACGAAATCTTGCATTCTGCCCAGACGATGTTTGCACGTGACGATGGCGACGCCTTTGTTAATGATCATATTGCAGACGACGAGTGTTTGACTAGCGGCAATTCGTCTCTGTTAAGAGAAGACGGGCGCACCCTTTTAAATAAACAATCGGTTGAGTTTGTTGATTGATAAAACTGACTACCGTTGCTGTGGTGGGAGAACGATTACTAAATGCTGCCCAATAAGCTGCACGTGGCTGAAAAGAGATTAATCGGCTTGAAGCGCAGGGGGTGAAGCCCCCTAAAATATTTTTCACCCCCTTGGAAAAATGTGTTGGACATATTTTAAAACTATTGGACATAGTTTAAAAAATTTGGGACCCTCTCAGAAAACTCTTCGCCCACCTGGTGTCCCAAGCTGGTTACGGACCTGTTGAAGCGTCGCCTGATGAAGAGTCTAGAGATTCACCAAAAACACGTTGAACAAATTCAGGTGGCAATAGACAAAGCCACCCGAAAAAGGTTACTGAAAGTAAAAGACATCCTCATGAGAGCGCCACCTGAACACAGCGATTTTAGAAGCAGCTACCTTCGAGCAATTGCATAAAACTTGCAACTTTAAATAATTTGTAACCGTGTACGGTAAATATATGAATGTGATTGAAACGTTCTCAAATTTCGATCAATATTCGGTTCGATAAATTGTCGATTCGGTTAACTGTCGGTTCGATTAATAGCTAACCGACTACAGTACAGTCGATTCGGTAAATTGTTGGTTCAATAAATCGTCGTTCGAGAAATTGTCGCGTCACGATTTGAACTATGTAGATTAACGTAATTTGGCGCTTTGCACATGGTAAAACACACACAAAATCACGTACCTTGGCACCGAAAGTAGTTGTAAATCTATTGTTGTAGTTTGAAAACTGTTTTACATTAGTGATGTTGTTGTTTTTACATTACATTAGTTTTTTAAAGAGTCTATAGGTCTTCCTTCTGACGTGGAAGCCACATTTTACGAGGTTCGTGTCCTCCCACGGGAACGTGATTGCCTGCGCTTCTTGTGGTGGCGTTACGCATGGCTACAATCCGCTAAAATGTTTGGGGCAAAATGACTGTGACTTGTTGTTTGACCTACCAACTAAAAATTATTGACGCCTTGAAATTGTTTTTGCAGTCATAGTTGATAGTTTACTAGGTACACACAACATATTGTTGTATATTGTTACTTTTGAGTCCACATGGTTCACACTTTGCCAAATAAATTTTCATTATTATCTCTGCTGATAACTGAATCAAAAACGCGAACACACGTCCAAGAAATTTATCATTGATACTCAGTCAATAATAAAAAAAAACGAGATCTGCCAAATCAGCGTTAACCTCGCAGAACCTAGACCGCGATAACTAGCATCACAAAATTTTTCATGCTGTCACATGACCAATAGACATCAAATCACAAACCCACCCTCTCTCTCATGCACACAAACCACTCTGCGTGATAAGCACTAGATAAAGATCAAACAGAAAAAGCAATCGCCTAATGGACAAAAAGCCAGACTTAATTCTTACTCAGGAAACCCAGCACATCAGTACTCAAGAATACGTTCAAATACCAGTTAAAAAAGACAAAAATCGTTACAACCATTTGCAAAACTTTAGCACCACTCTAAAATTTTAGTTTTTCTAAAATATAATTAGGCAAATCAGTCTTTCTTCAAAGAAAGGTGTTTATGACAGTGAAGTGTAACAACACCAAACGACAAATATTCTAAACTTTTCAGCATTGCAATTAATTTGAAAAGATCTTTCTACTTAATATTTTGCTTCCAGTTTTTCACACTACTGTAATATATCAAGACGATGGGGACCCTTATTGGTGAGGATACATAGTACTCTGGGCTGATCTATTTCACCCAAACCGTGTTTATAGCAGTTACATCTTTTTCAACACTGGATGTTTTGCTTTTCTGACACTGCATTCTTCATATAACTTCACAAGTTTTCGATTGAGTACAATCTGAGCTTCTTCGAGGCCAGCCAGAAACTTCCATTACACTTTTCCGAAAATATATTCAGAAAACACTTTCGATCTGTGAAATGGTGCCCAGCTCCACAGCTAATAATGAGTTTTTGGCCAATTTTCTCCATTTTTAAAGACCCTTCTGTCCAGTGTTCCCTCTAAGAAACTTTTACACTGAGCAAATATTCGATTTAGTGCGCCTGAAATTGCGCAATCATGCAGACCCACAACCAGTGAAGCGTTTTAAGCGGTGCGATAAATATACAATATCAAACTTTGGAATGTTGCAACTGCGGGAGAAAGATTTCAGTGCGCATACAGTCTGGTGGTACTGCGCAGTTGCGCAGCTTAGAGCAGAGGGAACATTGCTTCTGCCGTCTTCTAATCCACACTACAACCCACTAGACATAAATCAGTAACTATGAAAAGTTCCAGAATTGACTGTGATGTAATCATGTTTTCTTTGGTGAAATACTGTAATTGGACAAGTACAGTATTTCACCAAAGAAAACATGATTACATCACATGCAATAGTATTAGCCAGAGACTATTCGGCTGTAGCGTTCATACTCGTTTGCAGTCGAACTCAGAAAACCGTGTTCCATCACTCTCGTTTCTGGGGAAAACTTCTGTTGTGATTGTAGATAGTTCTCTTTGGGCTAAATAGTCCCAAACATTCCGACTCATGATACTTAGCCGTACATAAACCTCCATTTTGACTATCTGTCCTAACATCACCAGGCTGGCTGCCTACGTTGTTGCCATCTTCACTGTGGTGTTATTCTTCTTGAACTTCTTTTGCACTTTCTGAGGTAGTTCTGTTGAAATTCTTGTCCAACGCACCTTTCTCGTTTTCTGGTTTGGCCTTTTTTCCCCTAGCTTTAGCCCTCTTTGGACTGCCACTTAAAATTTGGGTCCTATGTCTCTTGGTCTTTGACTTATGATTTTTATCTTAGTTACAGAAAGAATATATTCTTAAATAAATAACCCAAAACAAAGCACCAGTATAACACCTGCCTACCACTATATACTTTACACTTGGATAATACTGTAGCTATAGTGAAACCTGCTCAATTAATAGAGCACCGGTTAAGAAGACAAACCGCTTATTAGAGCAGATTTTGAATATCCAGAAAAAGTTTAAAAACTCTTTTCTCTTCTAACATAGAATACACAAAGTAATTGCAGATTTCCTAATATCTTTAAACCTATTTTCCAGAAATTTTTCAAAACAGGCAAGTATTGTAGTATGCTCCAAAACGTCCACAAAGTCATACTACCTGTGCACCTTTTCAGAATTTTGTAACTTCTAATTTGTTAGGCTATATCTCAGATACTTCGATGCCAATCTGTGTGAGAGTGAGGACATAATCCTTGTTTGAGCAGTACTTCATGATACAACTTTTATCACAAGAATATTATGAGGTTTGCTTGGCTTAAACCTATAGTTTCACGTCTATTTCTCCAAAGAAGGTGGTCCCAACGCTTCTGTTACTTTGCAATTAGCTTAACTGTTACCATTTGTTAAAAAAAATTCTGTTACTTTTAAAAAAACCGTTATTTTTTGCACACCTGTAGTAGTCGTCAGTTCGAATAATTAAAACTAGGTTTATTTCTAAAGTTTTCGCTGATATCAGGTTGCCTCATCAGATCTCTGCGAGCATGAAATTGAATAAGACTGACTGGAAGCAGCACACATTTGCAATTACAAACTAAAAATTAATTTTCAGAAGACATTAGCAGTAACTGTTGAAACAGCAATAACTATCGAATCGTATCTTGCAGCATTTATTGAAACGTGACCAGAAAACCAGTGGTGCAGGAGGCGGGAGTGCAAGCTCACCCCCAAAAATTTTGATTTGGTGAAAATCCGGGAAAAATCCCTAAAAATCTGGGAAAAATCCGTGGAAATCTGGGCAAAATCTGTGAAAGCCTTTGCGAAATCCTTGAAAATCTGGGTAGACTCCCTGAAAATACGGGGAAAAATGGCGCCCAGCGTGCTTTGATTTGAAAAAAATGGCGCCCAAAATCGCACGAAGGCCTTTTTTCAGAGATCATCCCAAAATCGGCTTTCATAAGAAAATATTCGCACAAAATTTTTTCGGGCGAGTTTGGGGAAATTCAGGCAAAAATCCTTTGCACCCCCAAACATTTACTTGCTCCTACACCTATGCAGAAAACAGCTTCAAAACGTAATCCTTTCTGCCTACAGCTGCTATTGAAAAAACTAGGCTACACATTGCCGAAAAACAGTGACCATTGTTACGATTAAAGAACGAATTGTGATGATTCAAGGTGTTTAAAAATCGCGCAGTTCACTCTGATTTTCGTTGGCAACGGACCCGTCCCTCAAAAATACTATGGGCTCCGCGCCGGCACTACATAAGTAGTTTCGATCGAAAGTGTAAGTTTGCGTAAGTTCGTAGGCGTAGCGCGGGATCCCCTTTGGAGCGGGGCCCGCTTGGAAGCAGTCGGACCAATCGGCTAAAGGTCGGTCCTGAGTGCATGCTGAAGGCTCCGTTCAGAGGATACACGCAACACCAAACCGTCCTCAAAAAGCAAACGGTTGATCCTGCAGCTGCTAACAGTGACACCCCCATCGATCCGGCTGTCACTGTCTATCCAATGCATGTAGACTGTGTACAGGAATGATGAAACAAGAAAAGCTTCTTTTTGGTTGATACTGGATTGACCAGGGGAACACTGGAAACGTTCAGTCGTTTGAGTAAATACGAAAAAGCTTTCAATTTAAATCTGTGAGTTTTTCACGACCAAGGCAGTAAAATTAAAAGACATAACAATGACTGCAAGTTTTGTCAAAAACAAAAATTTTATGTTATTTTAGGAAACGAAACGCGGTTAGGATTAGAGTCAGCAAAACCCAATCTCAATGTTCCATGAAAAGAGGTGCAGATTATTTTAAAACTATTACCTTTCAGTAGAAAAGGTTGAGTATCCAATGGGGAAGGCATCGCATTGCTGTGGTACTCGTGGAACACTCACTTGTTATGCGGGTTCTGAGCAGTGGGCGCTCTTGCTTCGCGGTAGGATCGGAACAATACTTACGATAGGAACAAAAACGGAGAAATACTTCCTTCATAAAAACATATTGTCAAGCATGAACTGACATGACTTGAATAAAACACAAAGTGGCAACTGAAGCCTGGACTTAAAATGTGCATCATGAACATTTAAACTAAAACAATACATTAACATTGATGATTAACATTTGAAAACTCAACATCTTTATTACCAGCATGCTCTCTTTTTAAATGTTCTGTTTTGTAATCAGAATAAACTATTTTATTGCATTTTTCACATTTAAGTTTTGTTCGATAGCTTCGTTTCATATTTTCATCCACTACATCAAAAATTTAATTTCGAAATAAACATTAGCTAAAAATCAATTGAACAAAAATCTGGCACTATGCTTATCACCTGTCAGACACAAAGAGTAAGCTGTGATTTAACAAATCAATGTTACAGTCAATATACAACAAATGAAAGTTTTCTGAAATGAAAGAGTACTTGAAATTTGGCTCTTAATAATTCAACTGAAGAAAAGTAAGCTAGGCTGTCCAAAAACATACTTAGCAGAAGCCAGCTGGCTCAGTACTCTGAGCATCTGGCTCACAGTTCTGAGGTTTAGAGTTGCATTAAAAATCCAGCTGTTGCTCTCAGCAAGGAACCTCACACCTAGATGAGGTAAGTCTAAAGCTGTTTCCTTCTCTGAAGATACATACATGTGATATATGTGGCATGTATTACATTATTATTATCTTGATTTTGCTATGTATCTCATAACATTGTCTGTTCAACTGCACATACATTTAACATGTAACAAACTGTATGGCAAACTGTGTTCATTGCCTGCCATGGACTCAGCTAATTTGAATTGTGTGGCCTAAAGGATACCCCATTCTCTACAGCGTAAAATTAATAAAGCGCATAAATGAAATGCCGTAGTTACATCATATTTGCCCAACATTGCAAATGAGAAACTAAAATTAAAATATCAAGTACCTAGAAACAGTTTGTTGAATATACATATATATTTAAGGTGTTTCCTATTACGTAAGAAACTTTTATTTATACCCGCAATAGCAAAAAGGTGTAATTTTATTAATATTGTTAAAAAATGTCGAAATTTCAGTGAACACATTTTTTGGGAGTTTGTCCGAATTTTCGACAAATCAAAACTTTGTGGGGTGCGCTTGAATACCCTGCACCTCAAGCTCTTCCCCACCACTGTAAGCTTTCAAGGGATCAGGCGACAGGGCTGTGCTTTCTTCTTTTTGCGGTAATTTAAACTTGCACATATCTGCATTAAATCACCATAAAGGCGACGTGTTTGAATCCATCAGCAAATAAAATCCATCAGCAAATATTTTTTAATAGGAAATCAATTTCACGTAACACTGCGCAACTTCAGTTCTGAAATCTCATTTGTTCCCAAGCAACCGAGGCAAAACTTTTCATATCTAACTCTGGTGACTGAACACATGCGTTGCAAAAAAATATAGCAAAACTTGAAATTAAATTATGTCTGATGGAACATAAATTTTCAGTAGAATGACAGGACAACCTTGTTTTGTGTGCGCTATGAGATGTTGAAAAATGGCTTCATGAAAGAAATTTTTCGATGTCGTTAAAGCGTTTTCACGCAATTGTGCTCCTTTTACCAAGAAGTCTCGAAGCTTTTTTGTATTGTAACACGCGCAGTGATCCATGGGTTCTGCATCATATTTTGCCAGATGGCTTGGTGTTTTGGCACAGCACTGCTTACCGTCGTACCCAACAGCTGTGCGGGGAGTTGCCAGGAAACAATTCACGTGATCTCTGCAAATGACAACTATTTCGCGTGCCACCAACAGATGGCCACGTTGTTTCAGCTCGTCATCTGCTGATGCATGACTGACGTGTTTGTGTGGCAGAGCAGCAGCGCCGCAACTCGCTCCACAACTGTCAGCAAGAAGGCAGTGCATGTTTGCAGGAAGAGGGTTGCGCTCAGAACACTGGGCAGGACATGTTGAACGGCGCGATTGTTTCAAACATGGTTAGATTACTCGCAGGAAAATGCATGTGATAGTGGATTTGCTACTCTATTGAATCTCACAAGCTATATTACAGCTGTTGCTGTTGTTAAAAGACATTAACTATTTGGAAGCATTGACTTCATCGCAATAGAAAGCAATAGTGACAACTCGTTTGTTCAGAATGCCGCGATGAAACAAGAGACAGTGCAATGTTGATGTTAGTTAGTCAGTTATTATTGATCTTCCAAGAGTATTGCTCCAGGCATAGCCGCAAGACCTTCTACTGTCACGAACAGCAACTTGGAATTTCCGTGCAACTCATGATGTTGATGAAGGATTGAAGTAAACTTGTGAACAAAGCATCTTTTCTCTGAAATTTGTACACGATAACTGTAATCTTTGGCTTAGTGTTATGTGGGAACATGGACGTAGCCAGGGGGAGGGCAAAGGGGCCATGCCTCCCAAAAATGTTTGGAAAATATAGTCATTTTGTGCTTTGAGAGTCGTTTTTCCAAACAAAATAGTGTTATTTGCCTAAAATCATACATTTTGGCCCCCCAAATTCCCCCCCAAATTTTGGGCTGGCTACGGCACTGTGTGGGAAGAGACGAATATTTCTGTGTTAGTGCAGAAAGCTGCTTTCATATACCTCGAGTAAAAAATGTAAACTCCCTTCAACGATGAAGGAGAAATTGATACCATATCTGTCAGTTTATGTACACTCCAAGCTGCCTTGAGTCTCTCCGAGAGTTTTTGTTCATTGATCTCTGGCGATGTAGCGCGCGTTTAACCTGCAGCCTATCCTTTCTAAGATAACTTGGCTGTGAAGGGAGAGCTTCCGAACCACAAGCAGAAGATTGCGGAGCAACTGACCAAAACGAGGATTTCAAACTGACCTGACTAATGCGCACTTTGAAATAAAGTATCGAAAATGTCTCACTCAATTTTTTAAGCAGCTGCGGTATGTGACAGTGGTGTATAGGAGCTGGGTGTGCAGGTAGTGAAAGTGCACGCCCAAAAGTTTTGATTTGTTAAAAATTGGGGTAAAGAAGTTTTGATATTTTTATTGTTGATATATATTATCAACAAACGGTTTCTAGTAACTTCGTGTTCTAATTTTTGGGAGTGGATGAGTAACTGATTCACTTGACAGTTTTGGCAAAAGAAGACATTTCATTTATGTGCTTTACTAGTTGTACACTGAGGGAATTTAGTAAGCTGCTGAGCATCTACTTCATATTAGTAGAGTCCACGCCAGGGAAGTGCAGAAAAGCTTATTTGTTTTTAACTATAGTGTTTGGGTGAACACATTTTGCTATATTGTTTGTTGCATGTATGTGCGGCTGAACAGACAAGGTTGTTAAATAATATGATACATGCCATATGTCTTTAGAGAAGGAAGCAGTTGTAAGCCTACCTCAGCTAGGTGCGAGGTACATGCTGGCAGCAACAGCTGGAATATGAATGGAACGCCGAACTTCATAACATGAGGCAGATATTCAAGAGTACTGAGCCAGCTGGCTTCTGATAATGTTCTTATAGACAGCCTTACGTACTTTTTCTGATGGGTTATTAAGAACCAAAGTTGAAGTACCAAATTTTCTATTTTCAAGTCTATGGCAACTTGGTAGAGGAAAACATAATGTACCAAGAGCTACAGAATACTTGTAGGAAGAAACATTGTCGCCTAAAGGCTTTCCGGGCAAGTTTAGGGGAATTTGGGCAAAATATCCTCCGCATCCCCCATAAATTGCCTGGTCTTACACCTATGGTATGTTATGTCATCATCGTGCCACTTTGTGGCACGTCATCCTCCCCTCGTGTTTAGGCGGCGATGCTTGTTGTAAAGCTTTCAGCACATTTTATTTCTTTGAGAGCTATACGATAGGCACGTCTGCTTTAAACAAAGTAATTCGCAAATTCAAAAAGCTCTGTTTTTTCGCATTCACCACAACGATGTTTAGGAGGTATAAGATGATTTCCCCAAAAATTTAGAATGCATACTCCGCATTCCTTCGTATACTATCAAATGCAAACTCCTGCATTTAATGTTCTGGCTGATATCTTAATTTGTAAGCAATTTTGTTGAAATATGTTTTTCACTAAAATTGAGAATTAATTTACACAGGCTTAGAGACAAAGGTAGTAGGCACATCAAGAACTTTGCGAAACGATCACCCAAGTAAAACATGGTGAGAAATTGTTTTGATGCTTTTATTGAAAACTGCAATTCTTAAATATAGCGTTTTTTAATTTTATCGGCACTGTATCTTCTGCAGCACGGAGTGGGAATGAAATGGGATTTGCGGACTTCCTTCTTTTTTAAACTTTACTTATTTATATTATAAATATATGACAGGTATTTTTCTGAAAAAAGAAACACTTTCGCAGGAAGCATCTAAATGCATAAATAAAAAAGTTCAACGCGCTCAGTGGTTTTCAACGTACATGCTTACTCATAACTGACTTTCTTAAACCAAAAGAGAGGTTTTGAAAATTTTTCAAGCGTGGTCACCCACATGTAATATAAAATCATACTGTTCATACGTTTTTAATATCAGTCGGAAAGAAATATCATTATGAATTATATAGAAAAACTCTATCAATTCTATGAAAGGTCTACTTTTATGGGAGAAAACTCAACCTCTTTAGTTTAAGGTTGGCTGCATCCTGTCCTCGGTAATGATGGGCCAACAGTGGGTTTTTTATGATGCATCGTCAATGCAAGCCGTAGCTTATCGGGTAGAGCGTACTGGCACCTTTACTATTTGCCGTCACATGTTAAGGCGAAGTTGCGTCAGCACAAATCGCATGTAGATTGAACATGTCATATAAGGCCACCCCTTTTACTTTTACGGAGAACATAAGGTTACAAGCGCAGTGCTTGCTGACTGTAAGATACCGATGGTTTGTAAGACCCTTAATGCTTTGGAGTCATCATTAGCACAGCTCGACACAAACATTACCATCCGAGCAACAGCTCTGCATGCGCATAAAAGGACGTTACTGGCCACCCTGTCTATTCGGGGTTGAGGTCGCCTTTTGGCGAATTGATTAAAATTGCTAGTAACTAGAAAAACACCTTTTGTGGAAAAGACAAAACAAGCAAAAGGAAGTCTTTTTTGACAGTATGCCGTAGAGACGAGTACAAACCATTATTTTGTTTTGACTCAGGTGCCAGGGTTATAATAATTATAGCTAAATAAAACGGCAAAACTTGCAAGTTGGTTCAGGTTTGAGGATCGCCATTCGATTCTTTGTTTCTCAACGCTCTCGGCAAGAATTTTCTACATAAGCTCACGTTCTACCTTAGGTTTTCTGTTGACAGGTATCAACAAAACTTTAGAGTGTCAAAGGGGGTCAAATCCCTTTCAAACAAGGATATTTAACAAATATCTCAAATTAGCTAAATCATTTGGCAAATTTTGGATGGTCAGAATATCCCTTAAAATTACCTTAAGTGCACTGGTTCGATAAACAAATTTATTATTACTCCCACTGCAATAAAGTAACAAGTTACAGCGCCCTGCAGTCGAGTAGGAATGTAGTTTACATAGTCGACCATCTTAAATTTTAAACTTATTTTGCTGGTATGGAGCGGGAAGCGCACAAAGTCACTCGTAGTTTTGCACAAGGTGCTAGGAATTTCAAATCTTCCAAAATTTCTTCAAAATTTTTTAATATGTTTGCATTGAAACTGGATTCGGTAACTTTAATATTTTCTTTACATAGCACTTTGCAGTCTATAAACATGCTTTGCGGAAAGGTGCTGATGCGTAAGAAATACAATGACATTTAAGGAAAACTTACACAGTAATTGCACATATGATTTATGCAAAAGCCTCCCTACCTGTGTTGGCTGAAATATTTATTTGCAAAATGTTTAATATGATTAAAGACGCGGATTGAAAGGAATTGAACATAATGCAATTTTTATCGAATTTCTTTAGTGTTAATAAATATTACTTTGATATCAAGTGGCAAACTTCAGTTAATCACAAGCTGCAATGGATGGTAAACAGAAGAACAATTCAGACAAGCAGGTTGGTTGCCCAGTGGTACCTATTTGTAAATATGAATATAGTACCAAATTTCATTGTGGTTATTGCTAATCGTTGATGGAAATAATTTCATTGCAATTTGCGTAGTTCACGGACAGTATCAAGCATAAGGACCACGGTAAGCCTAAAATAATCATAAAATACTTTTCCATATACATTTAAATAAAAGTTTTGAAACAGCTATTAACAGCTCAAAACTAAACATTTTTGTTTTTTTCAAAAACAAGGGATTTTTGTGAATCACAACTCCTCCCATTAAAATTTAAATAGCCGTGCTAATCTCAAATCTTATGTTGAGGCAACGCTAGAAATATTAAAAGCTGTAGTTGAGCATTCCTTCTGACACAAAGAACTTTAGGATTCTTGCTGTGGGGGATGTAAAGTGCAGAGCACTTTGATGTTTTCCTTGAAAAAGCAATAACGTATTCTCCAAAAATGCAATGGCTCTGTATTGTTATTCAGCAAAACCTCGTGTAAAATCTGTTTTTTGAAGCACATAAGTCTTGTGATTCTTGTGCTTTTCGCTTCTGTTTTTTCTCTATCTATAGCAGCAACATCGATTGCTGATCAAGCTCACAATTCATCAGTTGATCATCTTTATTTTTCCAGACATCTTATCGAGAAGATGCGAAAGAGGACACTCGTACTTCACTGATGTTTTCTGTTGAGGAAGGGATTGGCAGCTTGCAACGCGCGCTCAAAATCTTTAAGGCAATGGCCGTGCAGTGGTGCTTTTGGTTCAAAACAAAGTTGTGGCGCTAAGAGCTGTGATCACGCACTTACTGATATTTCATCATTGCCAACATTATACATATGAAACCGTGCTTGATAACGTACAACAGAAACGCTTTTTGAGTAGAGTAGATCTCTTTGCGTTGGGCAATCGCATTATTTCACATAAAGTGACTTTATCTGCCAAAAAGAAAACAAATTAGAAGTATTTTTCCTTTGCTAAGTTATTATTACTTGCCTAACGAACCGTTGTTAAGTCAAACAAACTTGCTATTTTGTTTGCGATGTTCAAACAGAAACACGATATCAATCTGACCTACATCGAGTCGCGGGTTTCACAGAGCAAGAAAAATTGCTACGAATTCATCATCACTTGCCAGAACACCAATGGAAACATTAGTGAAGTGCTTGGTCAGTTGAGAAATGACATGAAATCGGATGTTTTGCTTCTAACTACAGACAAGAAAATTGAAGAAGGAAGTAAGT
>JGI24159J19872_10002452_pt1 | contig 22089 bp, 13 predicted proteins | sample Ectturendosymbi4_FD_19872 | JGI IMG/M metagenome (IMG submission 19872) | reverse complement strand
GTTTGTAAGAAACTGTTGCAATGCTTGAATATGGACTTGTCGCAAGGAAAGTGCGTTTTTCGTGGGTATCGCCACTGTCTATATTTATGCAGAGAAACAAATAAGCTGTTGCAATACAATGCAAGCTTTGATGTTTTCAAAGAACTTTCTGAATGTGAATGTAAGAACTTGTGGTGTTTTGTTCGTCACGCTCTGCTTGAAGTACAAGTTACGAAGGAAGTACTTGCTGACGGCGAAGTCAGGCGACGACTTGAAACTGGAATATTTTTTAAATCTTCAATCATTCACCCTTCACGCCAGAAATTCCTGGCTGAAATCGCAGTTATGGACTATATTAAACAAGTTGTTGATTTTGAAAGTGTTGTTTTCTACGTTATGGAAAGAGACAAAATAACTTACTGCGATGCAGCTGGGAGATTGGGTTGCGATACCAAACTGTATGAAAGTGGATCTCAAAGGCTATAAAAAGTATTTGTCTTGAGGAAGAATGTTTTCAATTTGACTTTAGCAAATAATTTTTACAGATAACTTCATTTGCTCATCACTTGTATTATGTTGATTTATTTGCGATAGATACATCGGGAAAGAGCGTTTGATGTTGTCAACCTTGCATCGCACAGTTGACCTGTTTCGAAAGCAGTGATCTGTCACTTGAGTGACCTTAAAGTTCCATTTGTCCAATGAAACCAGTTTTATGTTCATTTTCGTTCAGTCAAGTTTCCTTCCTTTAACCTGAGCGACTTCGTATTCTATCAATCATCGCTATGAAATTGAGCCGCATGTGGACTTCATCTGACAAAGGTAAGGGTGATCATTCAGTGATGTACCATACATGCATCAAGAAAAAAAGACGTACATTCGAAAGCTCATTTTGTTGTTCTCTGTACAATGTAAATATGCAAGTAGCCTACACCTGTCCACCATGTAGTCGCAGATGAATTTAAGCGGTCCACACCGACCTCGCCAGCACACTACCAAGCTTTTTTGTTAAAAAATGTATCGAGGTAATGCCTTCTGATTAAGAAACAACAAACCATCTTGGTGTGCAGGCCCAAGATTTTCGTAAACTGCTTTCTCAAATGCCACGCAATGCATCAACTCGAGTTCCTTTTCGCTCAGTAACTGCTATATCGCTTTCTGGCTTTTCAGGTTCCGAATTGCTGTTACAGGCAAGTTTGCCCGTAACAACTTATCCTTATACAGAAAACAAGCTTGCTGAAATGACCTCAAACCTGAGTCAGTCAGAACAAAGATAAGAGGTTACAGCCAATCAAAACTGACTATTAGTCAGCTGACCTGACTGAAAACGGCTATCCTAGGGCACTAACCCTAAGTCACCCCAGTGACAACGTCACCAAACGTCAGCAGAAGTCAGAAGACAAGCAGCTAAAGTCAAGCACGACCAGGAAGCGATGACGAAACAGAAGGTGAAAACCCAAGCACCGATAAGCACCTGAAGGTTCTAGAAGCTTTTGAAATCAGCCAATCACCGGAGGATTCAACAAACAGCAGCCAAATCACAGCACCTGAAGTAAAGGGATGTTGACAAACTCTGAAGAGGCCGTCAAGTATACATACAGCCACATTTGGACCACGAGTCAGTCTTTTTCAAGACAAACTCCGCCGACAACCAGGGGTTGCGGTTTAGTCGTTACGGGAGCCTAAGCGCCAGCAATGATCAGGAGAAACTGGCTTTGTCCGAGTTAGTCTATTTCAGACCAGACTGTAAATTTGGCTTTGTCCCTGACAGGTTAAACTACAGAAAGTGGCTTGTCCGAACAAAGTTCTGTCAGACTATTTTATGAAATTTAGATCATGAGAATGAAGTTTTGCCAGTTTGTCGTGTGAGAATCAGACTGTGAGAGAGAAGTCCTGTCAGTTCAATTTATGACTGTCATACTGTTTTAGCGTAGCCTTGTCAGGCAAGTGGTTCAGGATTAAAACGTGTTTGTGACCAAAACCTATTTCCGTTAATTTGCTGTGCAAGTCCAAGTTCAGTCAATTGGTTTACTCTCTTCAGCCGTTGAAGGTTTTACCTTCTTCCGCTTACCACCTCGGGAGGCCGCATAAAAGGTGAGCAATGCTCCCTCTTATGCCGCAGTGGTCACACCACACTTGGGTGAGAATCACATGAATCTTCACAACACGCGTGTACACCTTGATGTGCATCCGCTCCTGCTCGGCATGGCGATTGCATCTCTTTGCAGTCCGCTTGGGTTGAACCCAGCTTGGCAGCGGTCATTAAAAGAAGCTGCTTTGGTCCTTCTCCGTATCAGTCCTCTCGACTGAACTTATGTTCGACTAAAAACAGCAACATTCAAAATTTTAATTAATGAAAAACTTCCGCCTGAACTATCACTCCTTGCCGTGCGCCGTGCATTGCCACTCCCTAGGAGTGAAACGTGAGCATGACGATATCAGCTCAGTATCGGCAGATCAAAACAGATAAGCACCTACTGAGTACAGTTATGCTAATGCATTACCTCCTTTAGTGAAATATTTTATAAAGTGTATGTTAAATATCATCGAGTAGTTTTTCCAATTGAAGATTATCGAGACATAGAAATTTGATTCTTATTTGTATGGTAAATTGCTTGAATAGGAGAACCGATCCGAGTAGATTATAAATCTCCTTATTGCAAAACTTAAAGAACCGAATTAAGATACAAAAATATGTGAGCGTTGTGACAGGTCGAGAAGTGCTTGAATATTATGATACATCATACTTTGGTGAGTACCATGTTGTTCTATTCGAATATATGTCGTGACGAATAAAAAGTTATAAAACTAAGAATTATGTGTCTCACTGGTGTGTACATTCTCTAGTGTGAACCGTTGAGCAGTAAGTAGTAATCGGGCAATTAACAGGGTCTGTTAACCAGAAATAGTTTCTGCGAAAACTGTCCAGATTGTCCCAGATTCAGTAATGAGAACCCACGCATAAAATATATCTACTGAATCTAAACCACCCTACGATGCCACCCTATAGGGGTCGCATCTGGTGTAATATTGCTGTTCAACAACACGTTTCAGCGGCACTGTGTCATCGTGGAAAAGCACGCAATTGAAGACGTTGAATGTAAAACTTACGGAGTGTTCGTTCAAATCCCTTGGTTTGAATATTGAACTGCACATTGCGTGCGAGACTATGGGTTCCCGCTTCTTTCAGAACATACACCAACAACAATTTTGAATTATTAAATACTATGAAGCCGACACGAAAACCACACTGGAGCAACGCGCGAAACAAACATTTTAATGTGTTTCGTGTCTGCTCGGCCTCATGGCAAAAATACAAGTTGTGTCAAAACGTGGTCTGTTTCAATCAGATCCAATCATAAAACAAGCAGGTTAAGTGGAAGTTGTTTTTGAAAAACATGCACGTCGTTTGACTACTGACAACATATGCAATGCTTGAAACAATTGGAATCATGGCAGATATTGATACAGTAACTGACGTTCCTCAATGTTCGATTAGACTGACATATAAATGCGTGAGAAACACGGGTTTCAGTTGTATTGCCAGCTTATTCAGAGGCGGGGCGTCTTCTTAATGGTGATATTCATAATGGGAACGTCAAGGCAATCAAAATCCACAATAAATTTTTTTGCCCCTGGTGGGGGAAGGTGGTTTAATTTTTATTTGAAAAACCGCAAAAATAACGTTTTTCTCATAAGACCTTTACTTGCGAAAAAACAGTAAGTGTGACTTGTTGGGCTAGCTTAATGAGTGTCGGGGCGCTGTTTTCGTCATTATATTATGAATGTGGACTTCAAGACAATCAAAATTGACTATGATCTTTTTGCTCCCAGTGTGGGAAAGTGGTTTAATCTGAAGTTGAAAAACTGCTAAAAATTGCGTTTTTCGCGTAAGACCTTTACTTGGGAAAAAACAGTAAGTTTGACTTGTTGGACTGACTTAGTGAGTGTCGGGGCGCTGTTTTTGTTATTATATTATGAATGTGGACGTGAAGGCAATCAAGATTGAGTGTAAATATTTTTGCCCCCAGTGTGGGAAACTGGTTTAATTTTTATTTGAAAAACTGCTAAAAATTACGTTTTTCGCATAAGACCTTNACTTGGGAAAAAACGGTAAGTTTGACTTGTTGGGCTGGCTAAATGAGTGTCGGGGCGCTGTTTTCGTCATTACATTATGAATGTGGACTTCAAGGCAATCAAAATTGACTGTAATTTTTTTCCCCTAGAGTGGGAAAGTGGTTAAATTTTTCTTTGAAAAACCGCTAAAAATCACGCTTTTCGCTTAAGACGTTCACTAGGGAAAAAAAACGGTAAGTCTGACTTGTTGGGCTGGCTACATGAGTGTCGGGGCGCTGTTGTCATCATCATATTGTAAATGTGGACTTCAAGGCAATCAAGATTGACTACAAATTTTTTTGCCCCCAGTGTAGGAAAGTGGTTTGATTGTTCTTTGAAAAACCGCTAAAAATTTCGTTTTTCGCATGAGGCCTTTACTTGGGAAAAAACGGTAGGTTTGACTTGTTGGGCTGGCTCAATGAGTGTTGGGACCCTTTTTTGATCGTCATAATCTTGATGTGGACTTCAACTTCAAGGCAATGAAAATCCCTCTTTAATTGTTTTTGATTGTTTTCGGAAGTTTTTTTTCCCGTTGTTTTCAATCATGAAACACCTTTTTTCAAAACGGAGTGGTTTGATGTTTGATGTCCGCGATTGTGCCACAATGACAGTGGAGTTTTTTGGGCTTGTTTTTTGCAGATTTCTGTTTTGCGGATTGCTTTTTTTCAAATTTTGTTGCACTTTTGCTCTTTCAATCTACTGCACAACGAAATTTAAGAGTGCTTTTGTGTAAATTTGCTCATTTTGGGTTTGTTTTTTCAGATTTGTGTCCCTACTTTTGTGTTTAATTTGGTTGCCTGTGAAAGGCGGAGCTCCGTAAATAGCGGAAGTTGGTTGCGGAGGTTTGATGACGTAACCGGAGTGGAAAAAAGTTGCGTTGCAAAAGGAATAAACATAAAAAAGCAAAGGAAAAAGATTTTATTATTACAAATAAATATGCGCTTCCCCCAAACATCTAATGCATAGATGTTTGCGATGTTTAAAAGTTTTATACATTCACAACTGTTAAAACCTATTTTTTTGTCCCCAAACCGTTGTGAAACTCAGATTAGCCAAAACTTTCAAACTTCAGAAAAGACTTCTTTTACCGTAGTGTAATATCATCTTTTGCAATAAAATTATTTTTACTGCTGTTTAGTTCTCATTTCTCAACGAAAAATATTAGTTTTAGCGACTCCGGTTACGTCATCAAACTTCCGCAACCAAGCTCCGCTCTTCACGGAGCTCCGCCTTTTACAAGGTACCTTTAATTTACCTGCTGATTTTGTGTTTTTTTGAATTTTCTTACCAAACGCAAGTTGGGCTTGTTTTTCCGTTAAATTTCCTATTTTGGGCTTGTTTTACGAAGCTGCTTACTTGTTTTTACAAAATAACTTTGCATCACTGGAGTGTGTGGTTCAAGACTGCACTGCACTTACTAATAACATACTAAACCATAAATCTAAATAAACCTAAACCAGTTTTTTTAAGGAAAATGTTAGATACTTGGTATGTACTTGTAGGGACCCGATGATAATTTTCTCTCATTCTCGGGACCCGAATCGGGTCCCGAAAACACCTTCAAAAAACCCTGCCTAAACCCAATCTCTAAACATAAACCCAAAAGTTTGTGAAACTTAAAGTAAATAAAAACTGGTCCTATCAAAAATGCAATCACTGCAACCACTACTGAGAAAGCGATTGGTGACAGCCAAACTGGCAACCACTCGCACAGTAGCCATAGACACTTACCCTTGACTGCATTATAACAGCAGCGGTAATGTGACGAACTTAGCATTTTATCTGAACAGTAGTATCATGTGATGAGTGACAGATGAATAATTTTTCAAAAATTAAGGTCCGCTGGCAGACCTATAGTTACCACCAATCTAAAAACTGTTTGAGTTGTCAACAAGAAATCATGCTGTGTGCAAGAACTTTTTGGCATGTCATGCTTGACATAGCAGGCAGGTGTGTGTCTGCTATTCAGTATGAAAAGATTGGTTACTATATAATCTGGCATGCTGCATGGAGAGAAGACAACCTGCTTTTAATCATCACCTCTGGTTTCAGAAGAAATTTGTGTTGAACTAAACTTACTAGTAACCAGCTGCCCACTTTAACGAACAAATCATTCCCACTTCAAAGAACAAATTGCAAGATTAACTATTACTAATTCCCAATAACTAATTTTGCAAACCTCTTAAGTCCTGATGAGCTCCATATTGTTATTGCAATTGCCTTCTGGATCGGTGCCAAAATTTTTGAAAGCGCAGAATGCCACTGTGGTAAAATTGACGATAAGCTAGGGCTCCATGGACTCTTCTGCTCTAGAAACGAAGGCCGTTTTCCCAGACATTCAGTCATCAATTCCATTCTCAGATGGTCATTAACCTGCATTATTCTCCTCTAGCTAGCTACAACCTTGGGAGCCCATCTGATTGACATGGGATAGAAGGAGACTTGATGATTGCTTCTCGGCCCTCGATACAGAGATCTAAGCCTAGTAAGGGACATCACAGTTGTGTACAATTTTGCTCAGTGCCACTACAAAAACAGTGACCTTCAGGTAGGCATTGCAACAACACAGGCTGAGGCTGCAAAATGCTGAAAATACGATGACTTCTCTAACAACTGCTGATTTCAACAAGTCACAATTGAAACCACTGGTGTGTATGGCAAGTCAACCACCCCTTTTTCGAGCAACCTTGCAAAGAAACTTGTTGATATGTCTGGTGATTCCAGGGAACGACAGTGATTCCACCAACTCTTATCCCTGGCTGTGGTCAGAGTGAATGCTGCAAGCATATTGGGCTGTATGCAAGTTTGATCTGGTTTTAATCACTCCCAGTGTACTAACTGCTTGCCACCTGCCTTTGTTTCAATGCAAAGCTATTACTTTGTTGTCCATTTGTGCAGTGTTATTTTATTTACGTAATATTGATGAGCAATTGCATTCTTGGCAATGTAAGACCAGTTAATCAGGTTTGTAATGTTGATTTTGTCACAGTAACTTTCTTGTGTCAAAGTCAGCTGTCTACATTTTTCATGTTTAACTTGCAACTTTACTACAGTAGGTTTTCAGCTATACAATGCAAATCAGTATCATTTGCAAAAACAATGTTTGAGTTGTGGCCATGCAGAAGGTCTGTTTCCAAGAAGAAGAAAAGGAATAACGGTCCAAGTGAAACCTCCAATGACTAAGACCTGCTTGTATGCATATTCAATATGAATTGAGTACAAAAAGCTATTCCATGACAACATCAGCTTAACTTTAGATGTTAGTGTTGGCTTGGCAAAAGCAGCATTTAGACTCATTATGATTTGGGCTGCTACATTTTGACATTGTTTCTCTGGAAAGATAAATATACTTTTCATATGGGATAGCCAGGTCAAGTAAAATAGCTCAGATGCCACAGGTAAAAAATGCACCAGCTCACTAAAGGTGTTTCACTTTTGCAATGCTAGCCAAGTTTCTTTGTGAGAGCAAACAAGACTTAGTGCCTGTCACTGCTAAGATATTAATCTACTTACTTAGCATGCAAAGGGTTTTAGCCAAAAAAATGCCATGTGCAAATTGTGTTCATTGTTTTTGAACTGTTTGTGCATCTTGCAATTATGATTGCAGTGATAAGAAAGATGCATTTGATGTGTGTCGAGTTTTTCTGGCAATCCCAAACTCAGGACCAAGTTCTGAGTATAATGGTCTTAAGCAGGTGGGAAATTCTGTTTAACATATTGGAAGTTCAAAGGTAGCAAAATATCAATACTCATCTGTTGCAGATCTATGAAGAAAAAAGATAGTGAATGATGCTTTTTTGAGTTTGCTGCATTGCTGAATGAGTGCTGATTAGTAAAGTCTTGATAAAAATGCTACCTGCATTGTGTTTAATAAGAAACCGGTCTGGTTTCCTACAACCACACAAACTTGAGTGGTTGTCTGTTGCATTTGCGAAGAAAAGAAAGTTGCCTCGTGACCTCCCTATTGAACCTGAGGTATGATTTCACATATTTTGTTGACCTACTTGCAAAGCTAGAGAGCCTGTTGTTTATAATACAAAGAAACTCCGTTTGCGCTTTACAAATGAATAAACAAACAACACATCGAGTTTGCCAAGGAAGCATGCTCTACAACAGGCCTGCACAACATATGGCCCGCGGGCCACATGCGGCCCGCGAGAACTCAGTTGCAGAAAATGTTGCAAAAGCCCGACTTCGGATAATTACTTGTCCATTCAGAATTTCTTCCACACTACCACGAAATAGACTTTTGCAGCCCACGGTGAGTTTATGTTGATCAATTTGGCCCTTCGAGCTTTCTGAGTTGTGCAGGCCTGCTCTACAATGTATATTACAAACTACATCTGAATGGACTTTTGAAGTGAAGTAATAGTATTTAGTCGGACCTCACATTTATGTCATTCACTTAATTTGTTTAGCCTTTTGGTTGAATGTTGCTTTCTTTTAAAAAATTAGGATGTTACAAGTAACAACACGGAAAACAACATATTTAAGTAAACTCATGCTGAAACTTTTGCAAACAAACGTTTTCATCATTACGAAAAATTCAGCTAAGACTTTCTAGTTTCAACGGTTGAAGGTCAGCTGTTGAGGTGTAACCTGGTTAACCTTCATCAGCTACTGATAATCACGCTAAGCAATTTTCGATCCGGCCAACTTGCGCACTCACTTCAACCCTCTTTGTATCTCACACGTGCCATGTGTTTCAACGTCTTACACTTCGTTCACTGACTTTTTCAGTTCTTTTTAGTCTAGAATCTTGAAACAACATAGGTAAATCTGCGGTTTTGCAATGATTTTCTTCGTTCGACTTCGCAAGACTTTTGAGTTGCTGTTCCAATTCAAAATGTTTAACTGATATGTGATCCAAAGGAAAAAAACGCCTGGAACTACAGCAGATTGTCTTTACAGCAGTTTTCGCCTGTATACAGGCTGGTTATTGTTGAGCGCCCAGCTTTATGTTTCGTGTGTTGCCATTTTTCGTAGATACGCGATGAAACTCCATGCATTTTTGTTTCAGCCAGGAACGGTCGTAGTCCGTCGATTATTTGAAATCACAAAAATGGAAGGCAACACTGGACGCCCGAAGATTGGTTTGAGAAATCGCATATACAAACTGGTGGAGAGGCGTTTAGGCCCGGAAAACCTTGATATTATTTTAACTGATGATATTGACGGTATGTTGTTGACGGCTTGCTTTGACGCATGATCATTTAAGGCAGGGGTTTCAAACACGCGGGCCGCATGTGACCCGCAAGAGCGTTTTGTGCGGCCCGCGATGCTTTTTGGGAATTTTCAAAAATTTAACATTTGAGTTGTATAGTTTATTCACCGATGTTTGAAAGTGCTCGGCTAGCGAGTGAACAAGTTCCTTTTCAACGAACTCAAACAAGGCTAGAAATGATTTGCCTATAACTCATAATACCTTTCGCAGGAAATAAAATGTAAAAGATGTTTCTATTAAGGTTCAGGTACCGCCATTGTTGCGTCAGCGTCATTATGCTGCCCTCAGGTTACTTTACAAGTCCTCGTTTGGTTCTTGGAGCAATTTGACTTTGAGACCCCTGATTTAAGGTTTTCGACTGTTTGGTTTAGCACCAGCCGATAGCAGCTTAGATTTGCGACGTCTGTTGAAATTGCGCTTATTTTAGTTCTGTCGTGAAAGATGTGCATAAAACAGTGGCGAACCGACACCGCATTCTCCACAAAATGGCTTCATGCTACAACACAAACGCATTTGTAAATTCTATTTTGTCTTCAAAATATGTGGAAATTCATATAAAAAGCCCAAGGAGTTGCCAAAAACATTAACTCAGATTGATAGCCATATTGTCTCCACTATGGCAGCAGAATGTCACAACAATCGAAACTACTGCACTTTATTTGTGCTCGGCACAACACGGTTAAGCAGCAATTTTTTTCCTAGCATTTCTTTCGCAAGAAAGCTTGCCTGCGGAACACTCGACACATCAGGGCAGTTTGTTACCATAGCAGTTTAGTCCCTCGACGCTGTACACCTGACATTGCCCCAGTAACTTCACTGACATGTCGACTAAATTGTTTTTCGGTCATCTTTGGTATTTTTGATCAAAACAATTCACAGCTGTTTGAAAATACGCCTACCACTGCGGCTTTTCAAGACAGGTCAACATTTTCACTGAATATCACGATTGAAAAACACGGTGTACCTTTCATGTCGGTTGAAACTCATTGAGACAGCGTAACGTAGAAACACCGTTTTTGCGAGATTTATTTGTTACGAGCGTTTGCTCATGGCGGATAGAGAGTTTTTAGGTTGATCAATTCACTTTCCGAATTACTGTTTAGGTTGTTATGGGCAACACTCTCGGTGTGAAACCACGTGGTTAGTGTGAGCAAATCATCTAAAGCGTATTTCGCATAGTTTTTCTTCCTCGATTTTTTTGCGCATGAACCCAACTTTGCCCCAATTTATACATCGCGGTCTATTTTCATTTGAGAATAACTGCTTAGCCAGAAATTTTTATCCTGCATCATTTGATGTAGGTTCTGAGCTTGTCGTGATTTGTTCACTTTTTTGACTATACAGGTGTGGGAGTGGAAGGCGAAACGATAAGTCCCCCGAAAAACGTCGGGCGTCACTTGATACATAATCTGGGAAAAGCTGTATACGCGTCTCCTGAGAACCTTGAGAAGTTTGCTGCCAATGTCGTGAGTTTTTGCTGCTTTTGTCTTTTTCCTTCGTCCATTGCTGCTTCTGAGACAAAACTGTCTGCTACAATGAAATTCTTGCTACTGCATTTCTCCTTACGTGTGCCTTGAGTCAATGCTGATCTCTGCGCGAGCCGCTCATGCGTTGCGTTTTGCGCCGACTTGCCAAACTGATACTTCGGCCGCTTCCGCTCAGTGGTTGAACGGAAGAAGCTCAACTAAGGAAAAGGTTGAAACTTGTAAGTGTAACAAGTTTGCAGAAAGAAAACAGACGTGTAAAACAACTCTTAAAACATAGTAAAAATCGACATTTCGAAAAACAATTGTTTTAATTGTCAGCAAGCATCCGTAAACGAAGTGCAAAGCATTAGGCCGCCAATCACACAGGTGCACAAAGGAGGCATTGATTGCGCTAGTGGTCGGCAAGCTGTGGGCTTCGGACCACTTGTGGGCCGTTCAGCGCTTTTTATTTTGACCCGCGCAATTGTTACTTTTATGGGCCGCGTGGTATGTAAGAGCTACAGTTCTGCGCCTGTTGCGTGGTCTAAAACATAGGCTGCTGCAACAACTATGGAACATTGATTGCTTGACGACGGACGTTAACCAGACATTGTTACAAGGCTTGTGACACTAACATGGCATAGCTATGCAAAAGATAACTGAATACAGCATAAGGTTGAAATTAGTCTTCAAAAATAAGCGTGTGTCTTCCATTACGACTGAAAGGTTTAGCCTATCCTAATGAAAGTTTGCCGATCACTGGATTACGCGTTAGCGCTTGTGAATGGCGAATGAGCTGAAAGAATCCGCGCTAACTGAGAAGATTAGCATTGCAGTACAGAGCACATCGACTTTTAACACCTTCATTCCTAAAGATCGTGCCCGTAAGTGAAGTATTGTGTAACTAACGTTTACAACTGCCGCTGTAGTGGATTAGGACCTAGAAAGGAACCGCTGCATTAACCAAATGACAACAGCGACGATACTAGCAACCTTTTCATTAATAACTATGTGCTTTCTATAGGGAATCAAGTCAGTATCAGGACACGATGTGATTAAGGGTAAAATCACTAACGCGAAAAGCGACATCACTTCCTTTTTTCAAATGAAAACTGGTGTGTTTTCACAACTTGCCATCTTAGAACAACCGTATATCTACTTACCATATAAGATTTATGATGTTATTGACGTCCCCTGTTATTGTTGTGTGAATTTGATAAACATCACTCTATAACAGTGGTTCTTAACCTTTTCTCTACAACGTCTCTCTTAAGTAATTGTCGTTTGTTTCGAGCTCACGACTTTAAATAAGTTGTAAAACCCCAATGTAATTATGATAAATTTGTTGATCAAACCTTCCATGTTGTAAAAGCGAGTAAAAGCTCGCTCCCACTGGAAATTTATTGACGTCCCCTGGGGAGGCGTGCTCCCGCCCACGGTTTGCAACCACTGCTCTATAAACAAACATCACTGGTCGATAAGGATTGTGCTTTTCGACTCATCAAAACAGTCACTTCATTTTGCTAGACCGCTTGCATAATGCAGCGTTTACTCCACATTGCTTTCGATAGGGTGACGGCAAAAAACAGTCCGTTTCGGGAAGAAAAATGCGCCTGTGGCTCGAGGCGCAACCGCCCTTCACTTGCCACGTTCGCAGAGATGCCGAATGGACCCTAACATCCAAGTTGATGCAGCGCCTCTTCCACAAAGTAAGGTTTGCTTCGACTTCAATTTCGAATCTCTTCGCTTGTCTCCCTTGCTGCACCTATCCGCTTTGTTTGACTTTTGCATGTGCGTACAATGGAATGAAAAAGTCTTCTCTTTGTGAAATGCATTTTGTTTTACTGACGCCTATGCGTAAAATAGTGTAAAAACTTATGTTGCAGTGCGTAGGCGTCAGACTGTTGCGCGGCAGGAAAAATTTAGCCCGCAAAGCAATACCAAATATTTACGATGATTAGGGCTTGGGGTTTGGTGTGTAGGTAAGTGCATCGGGTTAGGGTTAGAAAAAGAAAAATGATTGAGGTCTAAGGTTAAGTCCATTTTTTTCAGTGGTTGTATTTATTTTCATTCTGTAGCTTGTTGTGGGTATCTGACATCAAACGTTTTAATTTGCTCCACACACATCAAAAAAGTAATGGTCAAACTTTATTCCTTTACTCTGAGAAGCAAAATAACTGACAAACAATAATAAGTCAGAAATTTCGCTCGACACCGCCTTCACAGCGCTGTTTTTTCTTGTTGTTTATAAGTGATTCTGTTGCAAGCTTCAGTAAAAAAGCTTATATGGTCTTAGAAATGGGTTTTGATTTGAGTCACAATAAACAGTTAATCTCGCGTTTGGATTACAACACGCTTCTGAGAAATGCCTGCTGACTTCAGTTCAAACTTGGAAGGAAATTCGGACACTCAACCACTTTCGGAATTTGTCTGTGCTTCTGAAAAGTTAATTTTAAATCCGGGTGTCTCGCGATCATAATTTGCATATCATGAAATTTGAGGTTTCAACGAGCCAGCTTTGCCAAGAATACGCAGATGATTCCCTCGCGCATACGGTCTGATCTGATCCACTGGTTCGCTGCCCGATTTGCTCCGCATCACGTTCGTTGTTCCAGGATCACGGTCTGATTGTCGCCGAATCGTCGCTGGAATTACCCGATTATGAAATCACGAACGTAAACGTTGATCCTGAAGAAACGCACTCAGTGAAGATAACGGCAAGTACCTACTGTAAATCGCAAATTTCCAACGTGTAAAGACTTATGTTTCGCCGCGTGCAAATTTTACAGGAACTTTGAAAGTTGTTGGGTGTGGAAAAAAATTTGGTAAGAAGAAAATCCAATTCAATCCTAAATCTGCCCCGCTTGTGTTTGAAAGAATAAATCAAAGTTCGTTTAATTTAATTTTAAAGGTTTTTGACGCAGAACAAGGGTACATGTACTGTTGCTGCAAGCAGTATTGATTTTCTTTTTCTGCTTTTCGAAAAGCTGAAATGTTTAAAAGCGTTGGCGAAGGACGAAACAACGATTGAACGTCATTCCGGAATGACTGAACGTAGGCGAAGCGTCCGAACGAAGCTTTCCTATGCCTGCACGCGTTATCTTGCTGCAAACAAAACGTCTGTGTGAACGCTGCTTGCTTTGCGCAGGTGAACGGGATCGACGTGGTTCCCGTGCAAGTGAAGCTTGTGCCGAAAACCTTCGTACAAAGCTGACGTCCGTGTTCCGTCGAAATCTGTGCGCGACCACGTGACCACGCTGGTGACGAGATCAGATTCTTCGCAGGAGGAGTGCAGACGTATTGCGATGTTGCAGAAGAGCTGGCAGCGCGATGCCCAACGCCATCGGCACCCGAACGAATATTTCGTCCATAGCTGCTTAAAGGACATGCACCTTGAAGTGTACTGCCTGCCCTCGGTCGCGTTCTGCGTAGTGTTGCGCCTGAGCAGGTTGTTAAAGACGATACGAAAGTCGTTTGCATTAAACTATTTACGTTGGATGTTGCCCATTTGTCGATTCAACCACCGCGTGAGCTCTACCACAGAACTACAGGGGTGTTCAGAGGTCTGATGATGCCCGGTGCGAATACTTTATTATATGCTCCCCTACCAAATTGTATTATTATGGAGAAATACCATGCGTTTGAAATACTTAAAAACTAGTGTTTATTGGATAATGGCAAATAAGCTAGCAGTCTGGCTCTCTAAGCTGATATACATTCTACATGCTCTTCGAACCGCCAAGGCAAACTTGAAGTGAGATTCAATGGTCGGGATTAACAAAACACACATCTGTATCCGCAGCTCGACAAGGGAAAAAGCAGGCATTCACTGACATCACAAGCTTCGTTGTTTTTGAAAGACGCTGCTGGTTGCTGCAACATTGGTCGAAAAGATTTTAGGTGGCTATCCAGTTTTTCGGAAAAAACGCCCAGTTGTGTAAACTAGAATTACAATGCATTAATATGGTCAATTCCATTAGCGTAAGCGCGATTTTCCTTAGACTCATGGCTTCCATATTTTCTCCTTGTGCTGCTTCTTAAAGTCAATTTCTACTAACTTGCGAGACGTTCATGACGCAACAAATTTCCGACCACAATAGTTAAGATGTCTGGGACACTCCAAGCACTGATCACGCCTCACTGACCAAGCAGACTTGGCACCACATATGGTTGCGGTGTATTCCGGGCGATAAACGTGCGGCTTACGTTCATTGCTACTGCTTTCTGCGGAATCAAATGCACCGAAGCGAATCATTACGCTACGACGGAGACAAACAGGGGATTGTTCTCCGGTCTGAAGATCGCAAGCACCAGCAAGGCAAGAGATGATGAGGAGAAAAAGTCGCCAGTAGCAAAATCAAGTCGAAACACAAACGCAGGGAAGTATCGTTGCCAATGCTTCGAAGCCGAAGTCGGCACCGCGCGCTAATTCGCGCGTTGGCGACTGATTCCTTAAAAAACTGCGCGAAGATTACATGAGAGCAGCAGCTGGACGTTTCGGCGACGATGTTGTCTAAAGACGTGAAGCTCTAATTCACTTCGGAATATCTCGAGCGTGCATTGCCTAGTGCGCCACAAACACGCCTGTAGCAACCGGAGGGCATTCAGGGACAGTGCACCCCAGACTTTATGTCCAGAAAAAATTTGTTTTCAGCATGTAATAAAAACAAGAAATCTTGCCATCCTGAAAGTTTATCTCCCCCCAACCTTAAAACCTGGCTACGGGCATTACTTGGTGCGCTACAAGCACAACGTAGCAAAAAATACAACACAAACGCCTGGCTTCAGTTGAAGCGGAGTGACGTCAGCATTGTGCATAGCGACTTGTTGCTTAATGACATCATGAGAACAGCCCTCCCTACTACGAAGCACAAGAAAACATCGCAAAACGAAGAAAAAAACACTGACGAGCCAGTGCGTTTTTTGTACTTTCGTAACTGCCTACATATAGGATGTATAAGAATGTATCAAAACGTACGAATCGACTGCATTTTACAATCAGCGTCAATTTGGTGTCTTCGAACAAATCCTGGCACAACCTCAAGACAGGTAACGTATGACATTTGCGGGTGGTGGATAAAAGCGCAAGCTATTTCAATCTGCATCCAACGCATTTTTAAGTTATTTTGCGCTATCAAAGTGCAATTATACACGAATCACAGTTCACGAACAAATACACTGCAGAACCAACACGCATAGCGTTACAAGTCAATGGTATGGAACTGCCCTTTCTAGCTTCTTTACGAATAACAGACTAAGAGGCAACTCTCGCAATGTGGAGTGCGTTCCCACATCGTAAAACTCACGCATTTTGGCTTAAATAGACGGGAATCGGCAAATCGCCCATTTTACAAAACAGCTTCTCACATGCTCATTTTTGCTTGAAAATGAGAAAGGCAAAAGCTTTAAATAAGCACGGCAGCGTCCTTAAAAGAAAAAACTGCAATGTCGAATCGCACCGGTTTCTACTGTAAAATATTTTCTGTGCGTAGAAGAACTTCAGTCATAATACACCAGACAATGTAAAAACCAGGCGTGCAACGCGAGAAGTACTAACGGTAAAATTTTAATAAAGCACAAGCGTGATGTAACTAAATGTTCACCTGTCACACGTTTGTTTAAAAAATGCATTCTGCGGTAAATGCGAGCGGACGAAAACATTTAGACATCCGACTACGACAAAAAGGCTCAGTAAATTACACCTATGATCAGACGGTGAGTTCGTNACATCAAGAACATCAGACCAGCAAAGTGGTACTTCCAGTTAAGCTGAATCGAACAAAATCATCCTCGGCTTCCATATAGTGTATGTTCAGACGTACGCGAGCAACTTCAGTTATAGATTTAGAACATTCTCTGCTCTGGTAACAGTTTTGAGAAGCGACACCATCTATGCGCTCAAAATAGTTTACTCCTTATGGGCGACATCCAACAGCAGCTGTCGCCAAATAATTAAGTTTCTGTGAAGAATTATTCAAGCTCTGCCTTCGAGCCGTGTGCAAATTGCGCTGTGAGCAAAAGGATTAGCACCAAGAGAAATGAACGCTTACGCTAGATTGTTACGGTTCCGACAACTGTGATAGGGAAATGGGAGACGCGTGTGGGGCAACTTTTGAAACACCTGATTTGAGACTCGTTTCAAGTCCAGTTTGAACTACGAATTGCACGCAGCGTTCAGCTGATCAGCGACAAAATACTAATGGATGTTCTACATCGACAGCAGGCTCATCTAACTGCTCAAAACGTTGGGCAAAGACTTGATTTCGAACGGTTCGCTGATTGCGAGCAGGCAGGACATTCTGTGACTGTAGTAGCCAACCCGGTAAGCAGGCAGGACCTCGTCGAGCTTGATCGATCGGAGCAGGCAAACCTGGGTGCGCGTGATCTGGATGTTCTCGTCGTCGGCACTCGGCGACACGTAGGTCCACTGCTGGTGAGCGCGAAAGTCTGTGAAGTTTTTCTGCAAAAGCATTGACAAGATACTTTGAAATGGCTCGTGGAGTGATTACTGTGTAAAGTTCTTAGCGCGAGACTGTTTTTTCAATCATGAGGCAATTTTTTTAGAATGACCGAAAAATCAAGTCAATTCGGTCATAATGCCCTTTTCGGTCATACAAAATATCCTGAAACGAAAGATGAGAAAGGTTTTAAGCCATATCGAACAAACGACCGAAATGCCTCATCGAAAAAAGAAAATTGTTTTTCAAGACGTTGAAGTTTTGCCAAAATGTACATGCAGTACTGAAAAAAGCGCGGAAATTCCAAATTTTTATCCAGTTGTTTGTCCAAATGTTGTTTTTAGCGCTGAAGACTGTTTTGCAGTTTTTTTTGCATTGTGTTCCATGAATAAAGTTTGGAAGAATGAAGGCTAGTGATGGTATTCACGTTATTTCATTTAGTATTGCAAATGTAGGGAAAATGGCTTTTGAAAATGTGTGGGGAACCTGTGTTTAAACAAGAGTGTTTGCCGTCGATCTACTGATCTGGTCCAAGTCACTCGAGCAACGGTTCCGAAACTTGGGTCCGGGAGTTACGGGTTTTAATTTTCACACACTTTGCGGTGTGGATGACTACGATTACTGCACACAGGGGCACGCAAGCACGAAAAAGGTTGGTAACCACTACGACATGCGCAGGTATTACACGAACCGGGCAAAAACAAATTCATCTCAATAAAAAGATATGGCTCACACGAAGCCTCTTAGTCGGACAATTTAATAATACCAAACAAGACAAAAGACCCACTAAGTCAGGGGTGCACAACATAGGGCTCAACGTGGCCCGCCAGAGGTTTCAAAATGGCACACAAGCGATTGAGTATAATTCGCGGTTATATAGTAACAATGCGGCTGCTCGTCGAAGCTGTGTAGTTTCTGAGTTATGGGCAACTAGTGTGGTCACTGAGTGATGGACATCTAGATGCAGTAATACGTATTGCTACTTCACCATTAAAACGAAATTTTCTGACTTCGCTTCAACGAAATCGTGTCCAAAGGACCGGTTTTTCCGCATACTAGCCACTTACGTAGGTTTTTGGAAATATAAAAAGTTGTTTATTGTTGTAATAAAGAAGTTCGTTTCTACAATATGAGCAATTCCTTTAACATGGTGTTGCCCGCAACTAGATTTTAAGCAAAAGTTTGGCGCGCATACCCACTCGAGTTGCGCACCTCAGAACTAAGCGGTATACTTGTTCGAGTAACCGCCACCAAAGCTGGCAGGCTGGGTTCGATTCCCGCTCGGATCGTACCGAAGACTTGGGCACTTGCGGCCTGCCCAGCTTCGTGCTTGAAGGTAAACTTCACGCGACTGTAACTTCCAAGAAATTAAAGACCATCTACGTTGTCAAAGATTGGCTGGGCATGTTGCATTACAGCAGCAGTAAAATAATTTTTTTCGTAATGAACAATTTACGGAGTCCTTAAGACGCTCTTTATGCCACGATTTCTATGCTTGAGCTGGCGATGACAAGTGCAAGACTGTTTGACGACATCAGAGACAGAAACAATCTGCGCTGTCACGGTTCGGTGACTATAAGGGTGTCACGAGAATCAGAATGGCATCCAGTATTGCAAACACTGAAATGCTGTCACAATTCAAGGCCAGTAAGCGTTTTTGAAAACCACTTGAACTGAGCGCAGTTTCGACGTATGTTGGAGAAATTATAAGCAGAAATTGGTGGTTTGTGCTCCCTGATGAGAAGTGTACCAGTTTTGCAGCTGACGATATTCCCTTGCGACCAAACAAAAATCAAAAGGACCCCTTGACAAATCGCTATTTTGCGGATTTACAATGTGAAATATACTGAATTAGTAAAGTTGTGTTTTACAGTCCATTCGTCTCAGCACAACAATTTTCCGCAACAGTCTAGCTCAGCTCATGGTGATAAAACCTCGAACAGAATCGCTTCACGCGTGGCCGGAGATCGAAGTCTTTGGTGTCAGTTTGGGAGATCCGGGTTTACGTTGGGTTGTCGATACAGTCTTATTGCGATGGAGAAGATATTCGAAACACGCCTACTGCCAATCCACAAAGCCTTGTTCGTGGAAGCTGTAACACTGGCCTGCACAACCTTATCTAACGTACTATAGTGAGAGGTTTGCTGGTGTAACAGATAAAATTAGTCCGGTTACACGGGGTTGCGAAATCAAGAGTCGCAAGCGCTGTACAAGGCATAAAAATGAAATCATCTGCTCTGTTCGCCCAGAAAAGGGCACCTGGCCACGACACTACATTCGCAGTCGCCCTACGCTCCCAGGTTGAACAACAAATAGAGTTGTCCTGATAACCTCCTGTCACAAACATTGACATTTCGGTATGACATGCGCGACTATTGTTACATACGATCCGATCCAACCAAAGCGAAGGCGGCAATTTTATTCAGGAAAAGTGGTCTTAAGCACGCATTGCTTTCACATTGTCAAAGCACTGCTTGGCAGTAGCGGGATGCGGTTGCGGAAGTCAATCATTGGGTCGTTGTCTTTCAATAATGACATTGGTTCCGGGCATGAAAATGTCAGCCAATACTAAGAGTCGTTGGTAGTTCAAAGAACACTGAAACAAACCGGACTAAACACTTGTCACAATCACGTTATAGCTGAAGGTGGTCCTTGGGGGGTCGACACAGGCCATCGACATCGACCACCGCATAAAAAAAGCTGCCGATTATCGGCCTGTTAAAACTGATTAAAAAAAATTCTGCGCAGCATCAAACGTTCGATCGATGGATTCGCAGCGAAGCCACATTGAAAATTAACGCACGCACATATTGAGAGGCGTAGCATTACGGCGCTATAAACACAAGGCAAAAAGTGCGGCCGACAAAGGAGCTCGCCGCACTCGCGCACCCGTTTCGAAAGCAGCGCACCTCGTACAAGGCGAGGTAGTCTTTCGGGCCTTTCAGCATGCCGGGATGGTAGGTGACCACCACTTCGCCGTCGCCGCTCTTGCGCCATAGACGCTCGATCGAGAGCTCGACCAGGACTTCGGGCTTGCCGCGGACCTGCAATGGTAGGGGGGGGGCGGAAGTGACGTGTTTGCCGCAAGGATTCGAACTGCTCAGGTGGCAGTTCTTCGGACTCTCGGCGGAAGTGCGTTGAAAAGCAACATGAAAGCGGAGGGGGAATCAAACGAAGCGCGCAATTACTGTGACCGGAGAGCTTCACGCAAGCAGCGCGGATTTCTTCGTCGGAGCTGCGAAGCGGGACCGCGTTTAGATCAGTGATTTTCAACCTTCTTTGCACCGCGACCCATTATAGCAACCCACTGTACCCCAACGGCCCCCATCTAAAACTCGAATAAAGCAAATCTAATACAGCTGTGTACATAAAATATCTACTCACGACCCCTCCAGCAATGGTTCACGACCTCTGAGGGTCGCGTCCCCCAGGTTGAAAATCACTGGTTCAGACCGTTAACTGAATGCGTGCAATCGACGTATCCTGCGGGCAACAACTACTCTGCCAATAACAGACTCACAACAAATTCGACTCATATAGAGTCTAACTTTCACAATGCGATAGACAGCGCTGCGCGCTCAAGTGCAGTCGCTGAAAGGCATAACGGCTGAAAAAACGAACAAATCGGTTGCTGGAAGTGCAGCCCTGACAGTTTATGAGAGAGAGTGGTTTTCTACACGCGTACATCGCGAAACACAACACACGAAAAAATTGACCAAAGGCGTTTGAACTCATCACGGCGTCCAAGCCGGGGCATCACACGAACACAGCCGTGCAGACGTGAACAAAACAAAACACGTCAGGCTTAAATACCTGCACAGTATGTTTGGCGCAGACCGGCTTGTGGTCGCTCGTCTTCCACTTCGGCTGCGAGTGATAGGAGCCCTCGATCAGCTCCACGTACTCGCCGGGAGCTGAGAGCGTTTGTCGGCCGGTCACTGCAAGACGTGAGGGGTGACGCCCGTTGGTAACATTCTCGAAGTGTTTTCGAGAAATAAACTTACGATATAACCTGAACGGATACGAATTGGTTCTTTTCACTATTTGCCCTAAGGGGGAAGGGGGACGACGACGAAACATTAAATAGTAAGTTTGCTTCGCGAAGAGCCAGGTGTTCGATGTTGGTTTAGGGCGGGTTTGCTCGCATCGGGCGAAGTCACGTGACCTGAGCGTCGTTTAAGAAAACACCAGCGGGAGCAAGGCACTTCAGACTGATGACGTTCGCACGAAAGCGTGAACGCACGTTACGGGGTATGGCGCAATTTCACTTCGATGAAAGGTCACTGCAAGTTCAGTCGCCAGAACTAATGCAATTATCGAAGTGGTATAGGAGTAGCCGGGGTGGAGGGGCAAAGGGGCCATGACGCCCCAAATTTTTAGCATATCTTGTTGTTTGCGTTGCGAGAGGTGGTGCACCAAGCCAGATACTGGTGGTGCTCGTTTCAAAGTCAAAATATTTGGCCCTTTTTGGGCTGGCTGCGCCACTGGGAAGTGGACGTGTCGGTGGTGGACAAAGTGCACTGTCCGAACAGTCCTGACAGTCAACTCGCGAGTTCAATGCGGTCGGTGGTTGGAGAAACACGTCAACACAACGCTGCCAAGTAATCAGCGTTCGCATTTGAGTTCCTGCCTCAACGAGGATGTCTCTTTTTGCGATTTTCAACAGTCTCGGACCGGCGAGTTGAAGCGATCGGCTGACAGGTCTTCGCGATGCGGATTTTCTCAGATGAACTCACTAGCCTCAACAACAGATCACCCGTTAGCCACAACAACGTTTTTAAGATGAAAAAACAGGCGCATGTTTACACGTTTACACAAAAAAACGTTTTTTTTTTTAGATGAAAAA
>JGI24159J19872_10002451_pt1 | contig 22092 bp, 16 predicted proteins | sample Ectturendosymbi4_FD_19872 | JGI IMG/M metagenome (IMG submission 19872) | reverse complement strand
TTAATTAATTATCTAATTAGCTAATTAGTCAAATATTTTTACTAACTTACATCACAACTTTTGAACCCGAAACCCCAGCAGGTCATCCAAAGTATCAAAAGGCCCGGATTGTAGCCTAGTTTTCAGTAAAAACTTTAGCGAAATACTACCACCTAACGGTTGGCACCCAGGGCCAGGCAAAGTGGGCCAAGGTGGCCTAAAAGTCCTTTACTTATGATGTCACTCAGAAAAAAAACCCACCCCCAAGCAAAAAATGTTTTTTCGAGTGCAGTCTAGAAGATTTGCCACGACTTTTGAGACTTTAACCGGGTGTGAAGAGCATACCGGACTGGAGAAATTCCCGTGCAAAGCCACGTGTGTTTAGGCGATTTTTTTCCGAAAATCCCCGAAACCAAGCGGATGCCAAAGAGTTAATGAATGTTTTTCTTCACTTGGCAACAAATTAGATAATACAGTCAACCTCTCCTGATTGAACCACATCAGGACCAAGCCATATTGGTTTATGTCAGCGGTCCCATTATGTGGGGAGAACAAATTTTTACAAGTTAAATTGTAACAATCAAAGCAAAACACAGTACTGTAGTGTACAATAGTCATTGTACATATGTATCCAGGGTTTTTAGGCTTTAACAGCCATTTCCCAGAGTGTCTCTACTACACAAACATCCCAATGCTTATTAGTGGTCTTTCTTGGGTCCTTGTTTGATAAAATATTTTTGGAACATTGCAACGCAGTGCATGGCTTCACAATGTGTAACCTTAGGCAAAGATATGGTATCGTGTTTCGTCTTTTTCTTCCAGTGGTGGTCTGATTAAAAATGGTCCAGTTATGTAGGGTTGACTGTATGTATCAGGGGCAGCCAACCCGCAACAATTTGCCCAGTTTCATGTGGCTCTTAGTCTTTATCAAAAGTCCAACTAAATAAGATGCATAACAATAAATGGTTTGTAATATTCTGTCATGTTGGTGTGTGACATTTACAATGAATCTAACTGAGCAAAGGTATGCGTGTGAGTGAGGAAAAGATAGGGTGATATTCACGTTTGCCGGTGTGTATGATGTAGCTCTTTGCAGAAATACAGTAAGAAATGTGGTTCTTGGTCTCTGACTGGTTGGCCACCCCTGGTATATATCCTTTGCTTGTTCTGGTACACTGTAGTGCACACTTAATCCTGAATTAGCGTAGTTATGACAAGCTTCTATGACTGAAATCGTTAAGCATTCTAAATATTGTTTTTTCACTGAAGCAGTAAATATATAACAATTTTTTATTGGTATTATTATGAAAGTCTGATTAAATCAACATAGCAAATCTATTGGTTGCTCATCAAGAGCAAGCAAGGATTTTTTTAGCAAAGAGTAAAGGATTAAATACATCAGGGGTGCAAAAATTTATGTGAATTTTAGTAGGGTGTAGAGTTTTATAGCACACCCATAAGCTTTGCCATAGTCATTTTACTTAACCCGAAACATAGCACGGGAAATAAGACTAGGTGACTAGATGTTGAAAGGCATGTCAGAGGTGAAACTGCAAAAAATTCTCTTTTCGTGCACAGCGTTTCAACTTGAAATAATGAACTACTGCACTGCAAATCCTGTTCGCGCACACAAAGCTTTTGGTTGTATGGCATGAGTGCACAACCGCGTTGTTGCACCCTTGCAATACATTAATACAAAACAAAGAATGTCAAACTGAAATGCATTTAGTGGTATTAGCATGAGCATTAAGTGAAAATTTCATTTGTGCTAGGTGTTAAAAACAAACAATAAGAAAGTCTAACTTGGGAGGATGTCCTTTTTGTCTTATGTAAACAGGATTATTTTTTTCTTCTGCAGCAACTACAGCCTTTGTGCAAGAGCAATCTCCATGGTTAGCTCACAGTGCTGGAAAGCAATGGATCCCATTCTCGAACTCATCCACTAAAGCTGACCCTGAGACAGCACTGGTTGCTGGGAATGCAACACATTGCCAACCTCAAAGAGTTCAACCAAAAGAAACGCTACAGCAGAGTCTAGTGGGTGTACCAGGACGACATGTTTCTCATTCCTTGAATCTTTCAGGCAACACACCTATGAAAGCATCGCAGCCAGTGAGCTACCAAGCTTCTGGTTTACCTGCAAACTCTAAAAATAATCAGCAAACCGTAGTGCCCAAACAAAGGTATGGTGAGAGCGCTGCACAAACTACATATGCAGCCAACAGTGAAGTGCACCAACAGGTTTCAAAAGAAGAACATGTTTCCTATGCTGATTCCTATGATAACCAGGGTGATTTCCAGGACCCCTGGTGTATCACAGCTGAGCAACGGGAGTATTACACCAAGCAGTTCACTAGTATGCAGTCAAACTTGGAAGGGAAAATTGATGGTAAGTAGATTTCAAAGTGGAATTATGCCTTTTTGACTGGTCCTACTTTATAGGCATTGGCTTTTTCAAAATCTGTAACTGCAAACCTTGCAAGAGCTTAGTTAATTGAGAAACCATTTTTGTTTCTTAAATTTTGTTCAAAATGTTGGCTTATGAGTTCTACCTTTTTATTGCTTGTGTACATTGTTTTTTTTTAAATTTTTCTAATGGGGGAGTGGGCAAATTACAGTCTATGGGTAAAATACAACCTCTTACACTTTTCAACTGAACCCAATAAACTTTCGAAATTATATTAATAAAGATTCATTTTTTATATTCCTTGCATAGTGCTACCCCAGTGCAAACAGCACTTCGTCCGATTGACCTTCATTGAATGATGAAGTGTGGTGTTTTACTCTATTCCACAGTTTCACTTCTCTTTGAAACAAGTTCACAATAATCGCCCTTTTGGTACTTCGCTTGACAAAAGGTGATTGTTGTGAAATCACAATAATAAATGACACTTGCTGTATATCAATTTGCAACATTTAAAACCTCTTAAATGAACGCAGAAGCTGATATATTGGCTTTTTGTCACAATTTTGCAATAGTTTGCAAACCACTGAAGCTATATCGACCCGTAAGACATTGCAAGAAACGTTTTTTGACGGCTCATGTTTTGAGATATTGATGACATATTTGTGATGTCACAGTAGGAAAAACCTGATTTTTGATGTAGCCAAAAAAACAATGGTTTTGTTCAAGAACCTGCAGAGCAAGAAGCAAATAGTTACAAAAATTAGTGTTCATAGAAAAAGTCAGCTATGACCTCAACTTTAAGAAAACATAGGATAAAAATTCCTTAAGATGTTTTTTGGGGGTCCAGCTGGGTAAAAGTCTGTTTTTAGGGGGTGTGTTTGTCATTTTTTACCTTTATAAGCCTATATCTCCAGTCATAAACGCCACAAAAATCTGAAAATCACAGCACATGTTGAAATTCACGCCTTACAACATCCTGCCAAATTTCAATTGAAAATTTCAAAAGGAAGAAAAAGTCACAGCAATTGAAATCTGAAATATTGACAAGATATTTGCAAATATATTGACAAATTATCTTAAAAAATTTATCAGCACTTATGACTTTTTTATGTTGTAGGATTTTTCATGTTCTTTCAAATGGTTCACTCCAAAAATCGTTACTGGCAAAAGTTTCGCTTAAAAACTAAAAAATTGTATTTTTCAAATTTTGAAAAAATTAATTTTTTTACCCAAAATTTTTCCCCACAGAACAATGATGAATGACTTTTTTGGTGTTTGTGATTAGTTGTGGTCCTTGCAAGAAACCAAACAGGTAAGCGTGAAGCCGATTTCTTAGAAATGACCAGAAATTGCCAAAAATTACTTCTGGAAAACCAAAAAATTTCACATTTAAACATACCTTTTTTTGGCTCATTGGAAAGATCAATCAAACCTTTTTTGGAATGTCTTACTTGTTGACGTAGCTGTCTAACTTGTTGACGTAGCTTCAGTGGTTCATGAGTTCACACAGAAAAACCTGCCGACCTATTAATATATCGGCTCCTGCGGTACTTAAAGAGCTTTACTTTCCAAAACAGTGGAAGCATAAGCCCTGTGGCAGATTCAACACATGGTTGCTGATATGAGCTTTACTAATCTTTTCAAGTTTGAAATATTTTATTTGCATGCTTTACTCTGTAAATTGTGTTTTTCGGAGTAACTTAATTGCACTAAAACAAATTTATGGCCATTGTAAAATTGTATTAACACAGTGTCACCAGAAAAAAATCAACCATGATCGCCCTTGAGTCAAATAAGTTTTATGCTAGGTCTCAGTCACTGAAGTCACAGGAGGTTGTAAACTTCATCAGATGAAGATCTATAGCTCTAATATTCTTAAGGTCTTAATGAAGCAACCACTCCCAGCTATCATCTTTTTGTTTCTTGATTCTTTCAAATGTGCTTAGAAAACTTCAACTTGCCTTTCGTAGGTTCTGCTTGTAACTTCATCAGTCTTCACATTTATGTACCTGTTTATAGTAGCTTCTGAAAGCCTGGACAAAAGACAGCTAAGATTTCCTCTTGAAGATGAAAAAAGTGTAGAACTGTTGTTGATGATATGATGATATTTAAAAAAAACTGTAGTCATTGTTTTTTGATGAAAATAACTTGGAATAAAAATCCTTTACTAACCACAAACATTTTATTCAGTTACAATTGACAGGTTGCTTTAATTTGCAGGAGAGTAAATTACTTACTATGATATTTTTGATAAGCAAGATCTTTACTGATTAATTACCATCATGTAATACAAGAAAATCTAGAACAGATTATGATTTGGTGGAAGATGAACATCTGTACTATTTAGTCTTTATAGAAATTTGATGGGAATGGATCATGTGTAGGCTCGAATTGGATTTTGTGACAAAAGCACATGACAAGTATATGTAAGCTGGTTAAATGTATGATGTGATTGTGCATTTACAGCACATAAAATATTTTTGTTGTACTTCTGAGCTATTTAAATTCTTACAAAGAACGTCCAACTCAGTCATGTACCCCTGTTCCTGTTGCAGGTCCATGTGCAAGAAATTTTTTCACCAAGTCCAAATTACCTATTCCTGAACTTTCCCATATTTGGTAAGACTTTCGTTTCTTGTGTTTTAATCATACAGCATGATAGATGCATTGCGAAGTTGCATTTGCAGTTAAGCAAGTGGTTCATGATTTTGTTGAAACATTTAATGCTGGTTGAAGCTGTGCAGTCTATTCACTGTTACACTCCACATACATCACTGAAAAAAATACACACCTTCACTATTTGCTAAAGTAGAAATGTAAATACCTGATTTTATGAACCAAAGTTTTGCACGCATGATGCGGTAAATAAATTTGTGGGGTTCTTCCAACATGTCCCAAGTTCAAAAAACTTTCTTTCCAGCTGTTCTGTGACGAAACCCTGCCCTTGTGCTCCAAGCCCAAATGCCTTGGAGCAGAATTGTAAGTCGAGCTTCTCGGGTCGGGCCGGGTTTGGGCTTAAGTTTGTCAAAATGTTTCGGGCCGGTTTCGGACCTGCGTAAAAATTTATGTTTCGCAACGACTGACGCTTTTGTCGCCAGTTACTGTTGAAGCAATTGAGTTGAATAAATCTTTAATGAAAATGATTAATTCATGAAATATTTGGTCATGTTTAGTTTATTTCGCCACCAATACCCCGCAGTTGCGCATATCTTGCTAACCTTGGCTTTCGGGCTGAAATCGGGCTTCAAAAATAAACGTCGGCTCGAACCGGGTTCGGGCTGAAGACCAAGGCCCGTTTACAACTTTGCCTTGGAGTAACGTTGGACAGGACGCTCACGTATCGCCGACACCTCGAATCACTTCGCAAAAAAAACTGCTGTCACGCGTCGCACTCTTGCGGCGGTTTGTCAGCTCGGGTTAGGGTTCTGGAGCAACAACGTTGCGAACTGCCACCTTAGCCCTAGTCCATTCAAAAGCAGAGTACTGAGCTGGTGCCGAAGTTCTCACACCCGCCTCGTTGATCCTGTCATCAACGACGCCTTGCGAACTGTTACTGGATGCCTGCGTCCTGCACCAGCGGACAATCTTCCTATGGTTGCCGGCATCCAACCTGCTGAACTTGGTCGCAAAGCATCCACACTGCCTCTAGCACGCCGTGCCATGGAGCCTAGACATCTGCTCCAGTCAGCTCTTACTCATTCGCCGGGTGGGAACGCACATCTTGATCGAGACACCCATTTGTACCCGCCGCACAACAACTCATCAGTTGATCTGACGACAACCACAGAAGTGCTGCGCTCTGGTCAGATCACAATGGAATGCGGAGTGGTTGAAGATCACTACAAGACTCCGTACTTTCATCCCCGACATCGGCACCCACCCTCATGGAATGACCCTGCCAAGAACAGCATGGGTGCGGCTTAACCGCCTCCGCACCATTCCTGCTTACACAAATGGGGCATGGTCTTTTTGCCGCTTGTTAGTGTGGCGCAGAGGAACAGACCGTGGACCATGTTGTCCTTCACTGTCTAATCCATCAAACTCCCTATGGAGCGCATGGCCTAACGGTTCTGGATGACGAAACAATTGAATGTGTGCTCAACACCCGCCCAGAGATCTAGTACGGTCTAGCAGTGGACTGAAAGAACTCGCTCAAACGATGAAGATAACAAACAATAGATTTCGTCTGGTCTTTCGAAGAATTGTTATAATTTTATTTTACAATTTGAATAGCATTCCCCTGAAAACTAAAAAAGAAACAAGAAGAAGACATTTTTGACCTGTCGTTGATGCAATTTTCCTTTGGCAAGCACATTCTACGCAGGAAAAATTAATGGTTAATTTTTTTCTGGTTGTTATGAATCTTATAGCTTTTGATCCTAAAACCTGCACTGCAGCCTTTTCACACTGGAGTGCATCATTGGATATATTCGAAGCATTGATTTGCTGCAAGCATTTAAACCTTCATAATGACTTGCCCTAATTGCAGTGTGCATTCATACTACGGTGGATATACGCTCCACAGAAAGGGAATTTCTGTTGCCTGGCAACGGCTTACCAAGCTTTTTAAAAAACAGTCATCAACGCTTTTCATATCACTGGTGGCGTGGAATCGCCAAATGTAAACCAGTACGTTGATTAACGGGGCACTGATTCCGTATATTGGGACTAACACAAGATCTCCTGCTCACTCCTCATTGCTGCAGTTTGAAGTTATTTTTTGTGTACTTTTTCTTCTTGGTCTTGAGTTTCATTTTCCTATTATATTGTTTTATTCTTCGCTGCTAGGGAATTATCGGACATGGACCAAGACGGCCATCTAACTCTCGATGAGTTCTGCACAGCGTTTCATTTGGTTGTGGCCCGAAAGAACGGGTACGATCTCCCCGCGCAGCTGCCGCAAGCGCTTGTTCCTCGACTTATTGACATCAGTGGCGACGCTGGGAAAAGCAGTGTCGAAGGTGGGCTGCTGTCTTCAGTATTTCTTGTGTAGCGCTTTGCTCGAAGGCGGTGGCGATCCTTTTATCGTTAAACTTCCCTTAGCGCCATGCCACGTCAGGTAAGGCATCGTAGATTAGGCGGTGCAAAGGATGTTGTTCAGGCGTATCGCGTAGTGAGTTCGGAACGCCCTATCGTGTTGTCGTCGGTAAGATTTGTTTTCAATTGCGCATGTAAAGTAGGAAAAGTCGACGACTGTGCTGCGTTCGCGTGGTAATTTTAAAGTGACCTTTGACCCTTGCGTTGCTCTTCAAAACCTTCGCGTTTGCTCTTCCTTGGTGCACCAAGGTCAAAATCGAAAATCTTTTGCGACTTTTGCAATGTTTTTCAAAACTTCCGCTGGAAAGTTCCTTTGTCTCCTGTTTTGTTGACAATTTGCGGTGCGCCAACAATGTGCGCGATCATGCAAATAACCTGAATTATTATTTTAAAAAAGTATTGTACTCTGCATTGTGTGGAAAAACCCTTTTCATTTTGTGAAAGTGATTCTTGTGCTCGCTGTCATCGTAGCTCTCGGAATAGAAACTGAACTGTATACTTGGTGATGGTTGGTAGAGTGTTTGCCTTTTCTACGTGTAAAATTGGGTAATAAGCAAGACACACAATTTTCTTTCTCAGATGCCTTTGCGCCTGAGGCAAGAACCCAACCTGCCCAGAATTTAGGTCTTCGTCAACAAGGTATGTGTTACTGCGCAACCAATATGCATGGTGCTCTTGTCTTGCAATCTAAAAGTTGTCTTGTCAAAACGTGGCGTTTACCAAGTTTTGTTGCAGTTTGTTTCGTTTCATTCTGTGTGGAAAGCAGTGTGCTTGTACCTCGCCCTGTGAGTTCATGTTAGCGCGCGATACATTTCACTGCTTCTTTTTTAGAAGACTGCGGTAATTTTAGACAATTCGTGTATACGTCGTGTGGGTCAACAGCCGCGTGTTGACTCTTTCTAATGCTAAAAATAGAAAAGTTTTGTCTGGCCACGTGGCATTTTGTATTCATGTTCAGAGATGCGCGTTTACGTCGCTCCATGCGCGCCGGAAGGATTTTTTCCATGGGGGGGGGGCAGCAGTGGCGAAATTTCATTTTACCAACTCCGAAATTAGGAGGAAAACATTTTCTACTAAAAAGTTAAAGGCAAAAGAAAAAATTTCAAAATCCAGAGGGGCAAGGCTCCCCTGCCCCCCGTTTCCGACAACGATGCGTCGCTCCTTGTGCGCAAACAGCACCACTGTCTGGCAGGTGTCGCTCGCCGCCGCCTGTTTGTTTGGCCTGCACGCGCTTCAAGAGGCCGGTAGTAATTGGAGACACTCAACCCCCTGTAGTGTTGCTTTTCGGGACGCCGGAGCGTCGACCGGTAAGTGCACTCGCGTCATGGTGGCAATGGTTTGCGGACAAGTTTAATGTTTAGACACTGTATCAAGCATTCGTCGCTGACGGTTGCCACCGGCCACGCTACGAATTGCCTTGCTCCGCTGGCTGAGCTTTTGCTTCTCGCGAAAAACACGTTTGCGCGCCGTGCAAGTCATTTTATACCCGTCAGGTTTAGGTTCCTGTGAGCTGAACAACTGCTTTTGTAAATGTAACGTATGGCAGCGGCAACTCAATTCTGCCGAGTGGGAAGGTGGCGTTTTACGGTTGTGCGTGGTATATGCAAATTGCAATGAGCACTCAGGCCGAACATTTCGACAACTTTCGGTTGTTAGGAAGCGCCATAGAGCAGGAGTCCGCAAATACTTTATGGCGCGGCCCTAAAAAATAGTTATAAATTCTCGCGACCCAAACATTTCTTGAGCATATAATTTTGTAGAAAATATTTTACGATTAAATATCAATTTCAAGACTAGTATTCACAGTAGAACTTTTCTTGCATAAAATTGTGTGAAACTCAGCACATAAAACAGTAAATGATTGTATTTATGCTGTCTAATGAGAATGGCACATTCAAAATTTAAATTATTTCGCGACCCGGAGTGGAAGGTCTCACGACCCAAATTCGGGTCGCGACCCACTATTTGCGGACCCCTGCCATGGAGCATCAGCGCGGTCCTCACGGTCATTGAGCATCAGCGCGTTCGTCACGGTCACGTCTTTTTTCGCAGACGGTGAAAGCAAGGCCCAGGATCAGTGGGAGACGTTCAGCGACCGCGCCTCGGTCAGTTCAGCCAATCTTGCCAACTTCGATCCTGAGCCAGGATCCAATGTGGTACGTCGCGTAAAGGAGACTTGCTTCTGAGATAGTTTGGGCTTTGGACGCGGCCATGCTTGATGCGCGGTCAACTGCTCTCGAGTTAGTAAAGGAATAAAGCTGGCCAATCGTTATGAAGTCAGTTGATGCAGCGGTGTGAACGGTCGTTGTTAGTTTTATTATTTTGCAAAAGAGACAGCCCTCATCAGAATAAAGAAATCAAACAAGTGTAGTTTTCATATGAATTGCTTTGAGTTGTGTTTATGTCACAGTGACGATCACCTTCGTAGTAAAGTAAAAAGAGCAATCAAGCAGCGCAAACGTCACTACAATGCGCTTATCCCGGTAAACTTTTTACCACCTGAAAATCTCGACCAGATTTATGTAAAACCCTTAAATGAGTGTTGCACCAGTTTCCTTCGTATCTGAAGTGGTATTGTCCAAATCGTTCCTTGGCTTTCGTGTTCATACCAATTTACGCATCCCTCGTGTGTCCATCGATCTGCTGGACGTCTATCGCGCACTAATCTCTCTCAAGCCCAATAAATCCCAAAGGTCGTACAACCTTCCTAATAATAGCATTCTCAAGCACTGCTTCGCAATCTCTCGCCAGCCCGTCTTCTACTACTCAATTTCATCCTATAGCAACCTGTCACTTTCCCGAAGGTTGGCAAACAGCTTCAATGATTGCCTTTCACAAATCACCAAAAGCCACAACCCCAATTCTGTTCTTCTGTGTCCTAAATCTTTGTAAATTGATCCATATCTACCCCTAAATGTGTCTTGAATCAAATAACCAGCTTTCTGGTCATGACTCTGGATTTCGCAAACATCATCCCACAAGTTTTAACATACCTGAAGTAACTCACAAACTTCTTGTTGCTAAAGACAGTTGTTGCTCATGGGGTGCATCTTGGAACATGTCTTTCATCTGCCCTTGACTTGTCATTTGCGTATTTCGGCATTGCCACGAAATTATGTTAATGGCCAATGCCTTAAAGAAAATAATTGAAAAACTTCTTCCAAAGCAATCGCTTCTAGTACATTATTGTACATATGTTGTGCCTGTTATGAACAATGAGATGTTGCAGATACAAGTCTTTTCAACAGCGTCTTAACTCCTGCTGAAAAGATCGGCTGCCTCTGGGCCGTATCACATGAGAATATCACGAGTAACTTAGGACTAACAACACTACATCTCTGTCGTCTGTTTAACAATGTCTTTGCTTTTCGCAACACACTTGATGGATTTTGCCCTTCTTTCCTTTTTGGCCGTGCTCAAAAGTTATCAAAAATCTTTCCTACTATTCATCACGTTTTCATCTCAATATACAGCTACCTCCATGCAGAGTTCGGTATTTTTACAATTAACTTTGTCACAAGTGTTCCAAACTTTGGAATTCACTGCCAACTCTGTTTATTGTCATTTGTGCTCCGAAGTATCTTTCTCGATCCGAAACCTGTTAAGTAACCTTTAGCATTTGCGCGGTAGTATACCCCGCACAACATGCTTCGCTTGGCCTCAGTATCCATATCCATGCTCCAAGAAAAACAATAGCCACGATGCAACCGTATGCGCGTTACGCTGTCAAAACCAAACATCGTGTGTTTCTTTGATGCCCCTCAAACTTAAACTGCACGTCAACTCCTATCACCAAAGATACAAAAAATTGTTGTTGGTGATGACTGAAGGCATCTTCTCCTTTAACGTACTATTCGGGCACCCTGATTTAACCAAGATTCCATCTCCGCTCCTGATTAAGCCGACATTTTTTTTATCCAGACACCCACCTCTCTAGATAAGTATTACCAACTGCAGCTGTGCGTTGTTATTTTTTTGAAAGTGTTTTTGTTGATCGTTAATTCATTGTTTGGCATGCCAGTTTCACTTTACACATAAGTGCCGTTCATTTTTTCGTGCATCGTATAAGATATCGAAGCAACCGACTGTTGTGGAAATAAGCCAGCGGCAATATCAAGCGCTGTCCTTCTTTCATTGGCATTTTCGAATAAACGAACGCACGGCTTGAACTTTGTGCAGCATTCGGATTGGCTGAAATTGTCTCACGTGGTTCGGCAACACCGACCGACGCCAAGTGGCAGGCAGTCAGTGTCTATCTTCGCGACCAGACCAGAACTTCAAACGTTTCGTTGCTGCCTTGCGTTCGCTTTTCTCCGAAATATTCAAATGTCGCGTCGAGTTGTAACGATCAACCCTCGCTTTATCGCAACGCGATCCCTGGCCCAAACCTGATGACTCACACAAGAAAGCGATATAGCGCTGATAAAAGCCTTGCGATTGACGCGCGCAGGCCAACCTCCCCCATCCGGTCGCCGTGCGCATGTCCCCGTCGCGACACCAGGAGCACTTGGCCCAAGTCACCAGCATGGGGACCGGCGGCGGCCTTGAGCGGCGCAAGACCGAAACGACGCAAGACGAAGAGGAGTCGACCACCTCGTCACCACACACGCGAACGAAGCAGCCGACGAATCCGTACGGTTACCTGCTCAACGAGTTTTCCGAGGCTGACAGCGGAGAAGAGCGTGGTGAGTGTGAGGCGTTGATTGGAAGCTGCGCTTGCACTAACACATCTTGTTTCGACTGACATTTGTTGCGGCCGTGCATTCGCAGTTCTTAACTGGTGACTTGACTTAGGTGAGTCTTTGACAAGGCGGAAAAGTGTTTTCCTCCGTAGGTTTAAGGAAATTCGATGTGTTTAGAGCCCCGAAAAATCCTGGCCTTATTCAAAGATCGGCTCTTGACGTCAAGACATGTGCAAATTGCGCGTTCGCCAGATTTGATGCGGTTGTTTGGGTCCACGCAGCAGTTCAATATCACTCCTTCAAAAAAAGAGAAAAAGAAAGAGATTGCTGAGACTTGCTTGAAAGCGAATGCGTCAGCATGAAAAAAGTTAGAGGGGAAACACCAGAAAAAAGGTAAAGGGAAACTTCGGCAAACTGCCGCTGTATGCATGACGCAACACAGCTGCTGGAGGCTGTAGCGCAGGAAGAGCAAGTGCATTTTCTAAAATGAATAAAAATTTGGTAGTATCAAGGAAAGTTTGGTAAATAGAACGGAAAAAGATGTTTGACAATTTGTTAAATTGTTCCAAAGATCATTGGAAACAGTAACTTGGGGGAAAATTATTTAAAGTTGGGGCAAAAGTGTGTTGATGACCTTTTTTAGTTGATCGGAGATTTTTGTCGAAAAATTGGGCAAGACACTCGTGGTTGACTTTTTGACCTGGAAATTTTCGGGCAAGAGCCGCAAAAAAAGCGTGCAGAACATTCCTTTGCCCTTCCAAATCGGTTTGCTTACCCCGCAGCCATAATATGGACTTGCTGAAAAGCATGCGAAAGTTGAACGACCGCGCGGTGTCCTGCAAATGCCGTAGCATGTAGAAACCGCTGTGGTTACATCAACCATACCCTAGTTGGCCAGTTGCCAAACCCCACGTCATCGCACATATTCCAGAAGTTGTCGCATTAAAACCTACGGTCGAGCCGCGAAGCTCACTGGTGTTGAAGCCTGTCGCACTGTAACTTTTTGAATTCTGACTGTATTGTTGGGCTGATCCGTGGAAAGCTGTTACTACGACAATGGGGCGGTCTCCTGTCAGATGACTCTTTCAAAGAATGCGGAATGCGCAAGAATGAAACTCGTCAGGCCACGTCAGCGAGAGCTGTATTTTCACATTTTGACCGTAAGAAAGGAGCTTGGTGCTGTTCTAGAAGTGTGTGACGTCTCAGACTTGCGGCGGATTGCTGGGGTTTTGTGTTAGTTTTGTTTTTTTAGATGTTGGTGTTGCTGAGTGCAGTCCAAGCGGTCGCTTCCTTGTCGCAAGCCTTGTTCGCGCGGAACAGAGCGGAAGCGGTCAGGTCGCGCATTACTGACGCCGCGTGTTTTGAATGACACCAGTCATGCGTTTCGGACGCGTTGACGACGTCACGTTTTCTGTTGTTGTCGGTTTCAGAAAACAGGCTCCGGCCGCGTTCGTCCTCGTCTGATTCGACCACCGCCAACAACGCTCACGAAGCCCAGAACGACGACAAAACTTTTATAAAGCATCGCAAAACGAAAGGTGGGTTGAACTGACGCGCTTCCAGTGAAGCCGCCTTGCCACGCTTCGCCGCAACGATATTGTTTTCCTGTTGCCTTCTGGTGTTTTCGCGCTTAACCACGGTTCGTCACATCAAGGTTCAGCCGCGTCAACATTACACAGCAGGTGATCCGAGCTTGTTGTGAACATTGGATTTATCGTCTCGCATATTTGGTTCAGCTGCTCTGCGTAACTGTAGCAATTCTTACGTAAGTGTGATGCGATAGTGGTGTGGCACGTTTTTCATTCTAGCAGTAGTATTTGTCTTGGTCGTCAAGTGACATAGGGAGCCATCTTTGTTGGTGACAAACTCATAGATACTTGAAACGAAGATAACTTTGCAAATCTTACAAAGTCGCATGAGAAAAAATAATAACACAACCACAGCTTGTTCAAATAATATCCTATTGTGCGTTCTGAAAACATTTGTTTTCATCATCCTGATACCGAAGCATGTACCCCAGTGAATTCCCAGTACAACTTCAGTTATTTTTTTTGCCCAGGTCGTTCGCGTTCCAACTCATCCGTATCGTCCACGACGTCATCGGTTGCCACGAGCGACCACTTCTCTGGCGACGACAACTTCCACCAGAAAGCAGACCGCTCTGACCTGGAGCTCAGCGACTGGTCGTCGAGGCCTCTCCGGCCGAGGTGCGGACGCTTTTTAAACGTTAGGGGTCGTTAAAAACACTGCAGCGACATTCAAAAACGTTTACCCACTTGTTACAGTTAAAGTATGATGATGTTAAGCAGTTACTTTTTGCAATGAACACTCGTTTTCTGTGTTCGAGAAACAATCCTTTACGAACGTCGGGAGTCTGCATTGCATAACAGCAGTGCTTCTTTTTCGTTTAAATACAGCTATACGCACGCTTTTGTTGAGCTGAAGGTAAAGGGCCGTGATAATAAGCGGTTCCTGTTTGAAAGTAGTCGTTCGCTTTTTGTGCGGGGAATACGAGTTGTTTGCTCCGTCCTTTCCAAACAGTATGAAACTCCTAACCCCGGCAGTACGGCGTAGGTGGCCTTCGCAGTAAAGTACGACGTGCATGGGACATTGTGTGTGACTATGACCATTGTAACGTAAACCAAGCTCAAGTTTGCTCGACAGTAATTGGGTGTACGCGGCGTATCTATCTACGGTCTGCAGTCGTGGTTATCAACTTAACGATCAGCTCAACGTCACTGATGCGGGATGCGCGGTTTTGAAGCTCCTACGGTTTTGTTTGCATTGCTTAGCAGTTTAAGAGTCATGTAGTCAATGCCACTATTTCTAACGTATTTGGACTTCGGTCTTGCTGTCTGGATAAATGCTCACCTGGACAAACATAAAACACTCGTTAAAACTGATTTAAACAGCCGCAAATTCATTTCAATCGATTATATTTTGCTGTGAATGCGCGTCATCTTGGACTTTTTGCGCCTTGATTTCGTTTGACCGTCAGCGTCATCTGGGGTCGTTATTTCATGGGTTAGGTTGTAGCCGAGCTTTGCAACTACATTTAAGTCCTGATTCGAACGTTTTGTAATGTTATCATGAAACATCACATGACGTTCGCGTGAGCCACGAACCATAAGGTTCACGGCAGGACAGCTACTCGGGATGACTGTCTGCAAGAAAATCTATATTGATGCGGGTTCTGCAAACACGCTGGGATATTTTGTTGCCAGTGTCGTCGCCATATTCAGAGTTCGAAAAATGTTTTACAGAAAAAACAATCTTACTTCAAATATATGCACTTTGCTTGCTGGACCGCGCGAGCAAGTGTCCAGTCAGTAAAATCTATGCTGGCTAACAAACTCCCACGAGTGAATATTGCAAAGGCTTCGAAAAAGATTTTATCCTTATTAGTGCCAGGGGCGTAACGAAGTTAGATAGCACCCTGGGCAAGAAGCAAGTTTGGCGCCCCCATGTTCGAACCTGAGGTCTTGCCGAAGCTAATGCACTGCATTGAAGAAAGTAGTTGTGACATTGTTTGGACTCTTCGGCGCCCCTCGCAGTGATTTGGCGTCCCCATGGTGACACGGCGCCTGGGGAATTGTGCCCCTCTTGCCACCCTCGTTACACCCCTGATTAGTGCATATATTAATACAATCAAGCAATTAGACTTCGCAAAGGGCGACACAGTCGAATCAATCAGCAAATTTTTTAATTAGGAAATCGATTTCACGTGAATTGCGCATCCTTCGTCCTGAAATCTTATTCAAATAAGAGTGTCATATTTACATATACGGTTTTGCAAGCTTTTTTAACCTGCGCTAATAGGCGCAACAACACGTTTGATGAGACATTGCTTTTGCGTCAGATTTTGTTTCTATTTAGGCTTGGGGGAGTGCACTGTTGTGTGGCAATCGTTAAAGGACCATTTCAATTCAGAGTAATGATGATATCAGGGGATCAGTGACGAGTTTATTATTAATTTTTATGTTCCATAAAGGCTGTGTTTATTTCTTCAAGCATATACCGAATTTCTTTTTAAATGACCGCAAAAACTGAGTCAATTCGATTGTTATGTCTGAAAAGGTAGCCTAGCGAATACTGTTACGGCGAGTTTTAATCCTGTTATGGGAAAAATGACCGAAATGTCTCGGCGGAAAAAGAAACCCAGCGTCAAGATTTTCACATGCAAAGAAACTGTACGCTGGGAGTCAAACATCTACGTGCGCTTTTTTGCAAAATAAGAAAAAGGTACCAGCAGCGTCGCGTCAAAACATGATTCCATGCAGCGTGCTGTGGCTGAAGCTTTTTTTAACTATTCGTATCAAAACCCTCGTTCCCAACCCGGTAAACCTGTATCACAGTGCGTTGTATCAGCCATTGTTGTGACGAGCGGGCAGAGAGCAAACGCCCGCGAGTACAGCGTCCTCGGGGGGGGAGCGTCCAATGCTGCTCTTGGGGTTACGAAATGGCGAAATGAAGGAAAGAGAGCACTTGGCTTTAAAGTTCGGGGTTGATCTGAGACGTGGGAAAGAAGAAATCAAGCGGTGAATAAAACTCCATCAGTGCTTTTGTACTCAGGTTCGGCTCTTTTCTCAGCTGCGCCATGCCCTTGTTTTCGAGTGCTTCGGGTGCTCGCGTCGCCGCTGGTCTCAGCTTGCCTAGAGCTGCTCGAGAATGCGGCACAGAATTCTCAAGACCATCTGCCAGAGCGTAGAGATGAAGTTGAATAGGCATTTTTCTGAATAGGCCGTCCGTGGTTCATAAAAAGCTCGGCGATGTTTATTGTTGCCATGCAAATGTACTGTATACACATAGAGTAGGTATTATAACACGAAACGAATTCACGCGTTATCCGCTCGGCAAAAAAAACAAGAATAAGCTGAAAGTTCCTGCTGTTGAAGTTCACTTGCGCCACGGTGTTGAAGGTAGAAATGTACAATTTGTGTCGCCGATACCAATGTTAAATTTTAATATTAAAGTAGCCTTTCCCATATGTTCCGGAATTCTGATACCGATGTTTCGTTAGTCCAGCTGTTGTTATCGCCATGAGTTTGAACCACTTTTCAGGATTTTAAGTAAAACTTGGCGACGAGTAACAGCTTCACGCATAGCGAATTTCGCATTGCCTGAAGTAAGTCTACCAAATTATTAGCTTTCGTAAGGACTTGGAAGTTTTGTGGAACTTGATAATAAGCTGAAGTTTCTAGTTCAGACGATTTACTTTACGGATCTTGATTAAAAACAAGAATCTTCGGTGAGGTTTAGTCGTACGCAGTGGCGCATCTAGCCTGGAAAAAGGGGTCTATCGCGGAAGGCCGGCTTTTGATATTACTTTTCAGCATAAAACTACATTTTCTCTTAAGAATAGAAATCGACCGATGAATTTTGTGATGTTGCCAAAGTATCACATCAGCAAAATTCCGCCGATATACAGTATATCGACAATATTTGCTCATGAAAGCCGCTACGCTGGTTTTCTGCACGGAGTGTTCGGAAACCCAAGTTGCTACTTCGTCCCTGATTGATTAATGTAAATTCTCTGTCCTGTTCCTTACGACGCGCAGCCATCCTCTGTATCAAATAGTGCGCAATATTCAGACCACTCCCCAATCGTCCCAAATAGCTCTCTATGACGTAACATTCGATCACAGATGTTGCGCGGTAAGCAGATGGCTGCCTGCGAACAAATCAAGGTAATGTGCCGTGGTGATTGGCTATCTTAATGACCCAGATTTGTGCAGAATTCGATGTTATACCCTTCTTCATCGCAATGAAGTATTTTCTTTCAAAATAAAAAGACTTATCGATCGAGCTCTACCTAAAACCAAACCAAACTTGGCTAGTAACCTTGCGCAACTAACTATGTAGAATAGATAGTGATATTGATCTCATTGTCAAAACACACAAGGAAAGATTTCCAAGCCGTCATTACTTTCGGTCACAGCGCATTTATTACATCACAATCGCTGTTTGTTCCTACGAACATGGTGCTGAAAATATAATTAGCTTGTCGAACATTCAGAAAATGTCAGCCATAGAGCAGTGAGAGCTGTTTGTCCATACGTACATACACATATAAAATCGAAGCTGACAATCAGCTGCACAACTGCGTCTGTGGAGCGCTGTCTATCAAAGATGGCGGTGTTATAAATATACGAATACATGCGGAATCACTGCGGAAAAGAACGATTGAATTGCAAATGCTCTGATGATTTTACATCGTAATGTAAAAGTGAATTACTCGAAATCAATATGGGACTTCTTGCGCAGCAAACAACATCGTCAACTGCTCAATTCTAAAAAGGCTATTTTCGAAATACAACGCTTGGCTGATATTTTGTTCAGGTAGTGCGGCCACAATTTCTGAAGCTAGCTGTCGCGCCTTTCAAAATGAGAATTTCCTCGTAAAAATATAGCTTCAGTGGAAACGACTCCGCGTTACTTGGCGTGACCCTGAGGAAGGCCTAAACTCATTCAATCTTGTCATCACCTAGGCGGTGTAAGCCAGTGGTTCCCCAACTTCATAGGCTTGCGGCCTGTGTTTTTTTTCGCTGAAACATTTCGGTTATTTTTGCTGAGACATTTTGGTCATTTATCTCACAGTTGTATTAAAACTCGCCATAACAGTGTTTTTTTACCTATGTTTTCAAACATTCTGACCGAAATGACGTAGTTTTTTTCGGTCATTTCAAAAACGTTTCGGTCCATGACCGACAAAAAACAGCTTGCGGCACCCTACAGAGGAGAATTATAATTTGCGACACCCAGTGGCGAACCCATACCAATTTGCTTCAAGGTTTGATGACAGTTTGCAAATGTATTTTTGATGATATATTTAAAAAAAATACCAGCTCGCGGCACCCCTGGGTATTCTAAATGGCATCCTAGGGTGCCGCGTCACCCTGGTTGGGGACCACAGGCTTAACCAATGGTGCATTTCGAAATACATTTTTTACTTTTGATTTGGTTGTCTTTGTTGAATTACAGATGGGGTTCTGAAAACCAGTAAAATGCGAAATTTATAAAAACGTGCCAGCCGAGCGTGCTTGCCTGTTTGACAATCAGTGCATAAGTTATTGCTTTTACGTCTGGCGTGGCTAAACGTCCACGAGCTAAGATGGTAGTCTTGCGAATTAGTTACAAATAATCGAACGTTCGTCAGCTGTGAAAAACGTCATCGTTTTTCACTTTTTTCATCGTTTTTCGCATTTTACTTTTTCCAAGGTCTGGCTCCAGTTCGTCACAAGAAAGCGGACCTGTTCCTTCCATATCTGCTCCTCCTCCTCCTGTAGCTGCTCCAACGCCTCCGCCTCGACCCCAAGTGCACCCTCAGAATACGGCTTCGCCCATACCCAAACCCCGTCCAGTGGTAAAGTCAAAATCGAACTCCCTGGACAATAACACGGGACAAAAAACCGCCCAAGGTACCGCCGTTTTCGACCATTTGCTTATTGGACGCATTTTTTGCTTTACTGCCAGTGTTGTTGCGCCTACCACTGCCTGTGTGACTGTTCACCTTGCAAAGCTGGCAACGCTTGCGAGCAGTTTGTGATGTGCTTTAGTCGGCGAATAAAAGCGATGTACTTCGTAGTGAAACTCACCTTTCCATGCCGTTGAGGCCAAAAGTTTTGCCAATGAGTTCAGCACATTTTTGTTTCAGAATCAGAGAGACGAATCGATGGGCCGCCGCCTCCGCCACGCCCACAACAGACAGCTGTGAGTGCTGCAAAGTTTTCGGTGTATTGCTTACGTTGCAGATTCCGTGCCCGATCTGTTACCAAGCAACAGTTCATTGCGTTCTTTGAAAGTTGTTAGTAAGCCTGATAACTGAGTTGCTTTATCACGTGTGCTGCGCACTTGTTTTCGGACTGCAATGGAATATGTCGTCCTCTGGTTTGTTTGTTCTGCGTTTTGTTCGATGAGCGACGTGACGACATGGATTGACGTAGTGCTGCGCGTCGTCTTTGGTCGTACCGTGTCCTGACGTCACTACCACCGCTTCGCCAAGAAATATCAAGTTTCTCTGAAGCCCTCAAGCGTTCTGCAACTTGATCGCTGAACGTTGCAAAGTCTTTACGTTGTTCATATTCAGCAGGTAGTTTTTGAACAGCGAAATGTTCCGTCCAATTGACTTTCTTGAAGTCGTGGGTGCTTGAAACACACAATTAGATAAGGAAGGCGTGGTAGAGAGTCCAGCTGTTGTTGGCGCCATGCTGGATTCTGCCACTGCGTTAAGAGCAAAAGCGTAAGCCACACGTAAAGGACACTGCCACTGCTTCGCCAAGAAATATAAAGTCCTCCCATTTTTATTCTTTGAAGGCCAAGGAGGTTCCGCAGGAGTCGTTCGCCGACTTCAGCAACTTCAGAGACCAGGCCGCGGCGAGCCCCCCCACCCCCACCACCGTCGCAGCGGCGGCAACGAAGCCCGGCGAGCCTCCCGTCGCGCACAAAAAGATACACAAGTCGAAGAGCGTCGACAAGCCGCCGATTTCCGACGCGGCCATTTCCGAAAAGACGGAAAGGCCCGTTCCGGCACCAAGGCCGCAAAGTAAGCGGGATAGCTTCGCTGGATGCGAGCTGCGAGTTGCGCGTTATCGCAAGGTGCTGTTGTGCGCTGTGCCTTCGCTTTGCAAGCACGAGCGTGCGAGCATAGGCCGGGCTGATGTAATGCTGATTCTGACGCAATCGTGCATTTTATTGGTAAGGTTGAGTAAATCAAGTGTGTGTGCAAAGGTGTTCCGTTTTGTGTGTGCGGATGCGAGGCATGCTAATGTAGTAACGCCGTCTCTCTCTTTCCACAGAGGGTGCCGCAAAAACGGGCGAAGCATCTGAGGGTGAACACGGTAGAGAGACAGATCTCGACAAAAACACCCTAAATCATAAGAAGGTAATTTGCAAAGTAAAAGTTCATCGCATATTAAGGAAGTGATCGCAAAGGGATGAGACCACATTTGAGTGGTGGGTTCTCACCATCCTTCGATAGCATTTAATCTGGGAGAACGTGCTGGACGTTTAGTACAATGTTGTGTTCAGGCGCCTACGAGACCTTTAATTGCATGCTTTATAGCAAACCATGGTCTGTCGCTTCGCGGCCATGAAACCGAAAAGAGTTCACGCGTCTGCGACAAACTTAGAGCGATTTACATTTTTCATTTTTTACCAGCTGACTTTGTTTGGAAACGGTTGTTCGACAGAAAGCGAAAAAGCGATGTTCAATGCCTGGCAACGATGAAGACGATTACATGGATGTTTCTTCTAAAAAAAATCACGAAATTGTTACTACTGCTTTATAGTTGAAAGGCCACACTGATGTAAGACGGCCAATCGATTGCATGCCACGACTAGGACTGAATTAGTCGTAACCCTTTCAAGTCGAATTTTTTTTGTCACAACCACCAAACAATAGCTGTTTTCTGTGTAATTTTTAAGAAAGTTTTATTCAAAATTTGAAAAAATAGGAAATGGGCCTGGTACCTATACCATGTGTGTGTTGAGGCCTGGTGGTACAAATAGGTACCATCATGCTCAACATATAAAGTCTGATGGTACGCATATGTACCAGTTACACTACCATATAAATGTACCAGTTACACTACCACCACCCTTACTGCGTTATCTTCAAAATGAAACAAACTTACTACTTTCATCCTGAACAGCCTAATAAATCCCAGTCTAATGCTAGCCAATGTAACTGTAATCTAGCCTTCTAAGTCACTTGCAAGTCTTTTATGTGTCCTTGCATTTCTGTTGCACTGCATGGAAAATGAAGCTAATGGCACAAAAAACGATGACATGATAGAACAAATCAATGAAGCAAAACGGACTGAGCGCGTGCGGTTTTAAAAAGTCGGGAAAGGTCAAAATCAACGCATTTGTGGTACAATAATGGCCTCTGTTGCAACCTCTCCGGTGGTGTTGCGTTGATTGTGTGATTCACCACGAACGGGATGTGCGTGAAGAACAACACCATACATATATGTGGCGCGAACAAGC
>JGI24159J19872_10002450_pt1 | contig 22093 bp, 10 predicted proteins | sample Ectturendosymbi4_FD_19872 | JGI IMG/M metagenome (IMG submission 19872) | reverse complement strand
GGTACACCCCTGTACACCCCATCACGGTGGTACACCCCTGGAAAATTCTGGTACACCCTGGGGTGTACAATACACCCAGTTGACAAGCACTGCTCTAAATGACTTGCCTCGCCAACCCAAGACTGCATAGGCATTCTGAATACACCCTCGAACAATTTTATGGACATGCAGTATGCATGTTTTAATTTGGAGGTGGCTCGATAATCAGGGTAAATAAAGCGCACTTTGTCTACTGCACTAGCGTCGCAGTGGATACTCTTCAATACGGTTCTTAGCCGCCTCTGATTATGATGAAGTTATTCGCTTTATTTTCATGTTACCCAGGACCAGGGCCTCACCAAACCTTCTCCCGTGAATGAGCACTGGCGAAAGGCCTATAACCCACAATTACATCATTTCATTATTTTAAGTTTGTGAAATGTTCATGCTAAGCTTTTATTTCACGACTATACAATGTTTAGTGCCGCGCGTTATACTGTTTGCATTACCCATGTCATTTCAGTCTACCCGATTTGTTCTCCAGACCGCATGAGTGTTATCACAACTCCTCAAAGCTCTAAAACACATCTTCCTGCTCCACTGGTCATTTGCAGTGCACACATGAGATTGGTTTCGGAGCTACACAATGCCTCTGTTGGTCGTGTGTGGTTCTAATTAAAGCAGGGCTAGCTTCAAACCAGTCAAGCGTATATGCTAGTGCTCAGAAGGGCATCTCTAATAAAGTAAAGAGCTGAGATTGCAGCTTCTTACAACCACATTGTCGTCGTCAACGCTGACATTACCAAAGTCCACTCAACTTTCGAAATGAATACAGTACACCTCTGACTAAGACCACCACCCGCAGCAGCTGTTCGTGAATTAAAACCGCTCGCAAGGGGAGGAATTGGACGAGATGTGCCCAACTAACCTGTTAGATATTGAAATGAGCATTCCGTATGTCTGTACCATAATGCTTTTCGGCTTTCCCTGCCACTTCACACACTTGGGTAAAGCAATGATTTTCTCCACGCTTCAATTTTTATCAGGTTTTAGATGAGATATCATCACAATCTGCTGTTTTTCATGCTTTTAGTGATAATTATCAACTTTTTCCGCATCGGTGATGCTTTTTCTGAAAATGCATTTGCGTACGCCGGGCGGTGTCTTATAATGCGTGAAATTCTAAGGGCCTTTTGTACTGTCTTTCCACTGACAGTCTCTTTCTGCTGAAAATAACACCATTTATTTCTTCTTCAACGGGTCTTACAGAGTTAGGTCTACCGCATCAAAAATATTGAATATTCAGTTTGCCAACCAACAGACCTGAAATCAAGCTCCTGAATTTTATAAACGTAGCTGGTTAAACTGCGGTTTTCGATCGGTTTCTGCACCTAAACTACAAAGAAATCTGTCTAGTTCTGAAACTAAGTCAGGCAGCCAACATTTTGTTCGTTGGCTTTGATGAGTGGGTGCCGAAAGGTCGAAAAATATAAATGACCGGAACATACCCTTGCGCTTGCGGATTTAGTTTTATTTCTATGATTTGGTATGACAAACGCACAAAAGGTTACATTTTCAACAAAACATGCAAACAGCTTAAGGCTATAACAAGTGCCCAAGGTTGAAATGAAAAATTGCAAGGTCAAAGCGCAGCTACAGTAAAAACAGGAACATTTAGCGCTTTTTGCAGCCCATGCAACTCACAAAAACAAAACCAAAAAATGAACAGTACAGCACATGGAAAAGAGCAACCATTATTTTTTTGAAAATCTTCCGCTTGGCGGGGTAAAAATACGCATATACTGAGTTATCTTCATGTGTAAAATCTGTGGTTTTCATTTGGTCGTAGACAACATTTTTTGTCGCTTTGTGATTTCGTCGTAAGCGCTTTTAATCCAAGTACTGTTAAGCATTTGCTGAATTGCTTGGGATTTTTGAAATAATGTTTTATCCCAACAGCGTGTTTGACGAAAGTCATAAAGTTTTCGAGAACTTACGCGCAGCTTTTTATTCAACGACATACTCACGTAAGGCATGACTTCTTCCTGGTGAGTGATGTTTCCAGGTGAAAGCGAGACGTCGGTCAGGTTGTACCCGATGTCCTTGCATAGAGATACGACAATCGGCTCACAGGTACCGGTTGACTGCCTGTGCCGAAAGCGGAATGCTTTGTGGGAAGTCAACCGCAATCCACGATTGTGGTGAGACGCGTAGGCCTGAGATGGCAACCCAGTGCAAACAACATACAAAATACACACAAAAGCAACAACTTTCAATGATCTTCCGTGTTTCATGCCAGTTCTGTGCTTATGAAGTTGTTTCAAATTGGCAGAAAATTCTTCAAAACTTGCTGATAGTCACCAGATCATGAATCTGGTGGCTTTTCATTGATAGCGATCTAGCTGCAGCAGCTGGCTTGGCTAGAAATTAAAGCTCAGTTCACCAATACGATCAATGCTGTTTTCCGACAGAAACGTAGCTGGATTTACAGTCCAAGCAAGGAAGCAACTGGTAGATTTGAAGCAAGCACAACTTTTATATAGTGTGAAAGTTTGACCGACCATCACGGTAATGGCTCTCACCAAACTCACCCTTTATCCATTATACCGTGTCTAGTCTGTAACAATAAAAAGACAAAAGTTACGTGATGTATCGTGAAAAATGCATATCTCAATACAATAAGTATGTAATATATTGATAGACAATATATCTTCCTGCACCACCACCTTTCAAAACTTAATTCAGTGTACGAACACCTCTTTACACTTTTAGGGACGTCCAATTTAAACTCAAATCTTTCCTTTCAATGTCAGAACTTAAGTTTCGGCAAACCGCGTTCGATGGCGACTAAGCCGCTAATGGCTGGTATGCTTCCCGTTGCACTATTCCCTGATTGAATAACAACACTTACGTTCATAATCCTTCAGTAAAGAAGTTAACACTGCACACAATCACTATGTNCAATTTCTTTNCTTTGGAAATTGCTTTCTGCAACTAAACAAAGATTTTCATGACAAACAAAAATATTGGTGGAGAGGGCGGCGGCGTTCCACCCATTGCTTGAGCAACCACCGTCACGCTAAATAGTGAAGCAGTGAAAGTAGATTTCTAGTACTCGCGCGAGCAACAAATTCTTTTACTCCACCTTTTTTGCGCGTTCTCTCACAGCTCCTCATTGCATTCTTAAACTTAAACGTCAATTGCTGCTGCAACACTGGAGTGCATGTCTTCGAGTTTTTGTTTTGAAGATATTCTTAAGATTTAATCGCTGCAGAAATCGAAGACAGGAAAGTAATTGACGTTAAAATATGGATGCATCGCTCTTTGTGTAAACCTTCAAAACATCAAATTCTTCAAGCAAATACAACGCTACCTGGTAGATGCCACCGACTTAACTGCTGAAAATGTTCTTCTCACTACCTTAGCTGCCTTTCCGTAACAAAATGTACACCCTAAACATTTTCGAACACCGAAGTTTACCTTGAAATGTAGACAGTGCTGAATTGTTGTTGCCGCTGCTGCAGGCTGTATACAGGTCGTGCATGTCACAGGTGTTGCACAAATACAGAGGTGGCCCGTGTCCTATCGACTACCACATTTTCATTATCAGCTGTAAGGCGAGGAATGCAGTTTTGTTTATCGCAAAAACTTTGCGCCGCCTTGTTAGTCTGACAGGACAAATGTCGCGCTCACCATACCAGCACCTCTCTCTAGCGTCGGCCTTTCTACTGAGTAAGAAAATTAATTAAAACTCACTTGCACCTGTACGTTATAAATGCCCGAAACTTTGGCGCGGATTTGTAGTCAGCATTCACGACTGTAATGAACGACTTACCTGTTTCGTTTTTCTTGACACTGCGTGTGGACTTTCTGCTGATGCTGGCTTCTCTACGTCACTACCTGGTGCATGTACCTTGCTAATATTCGTGCAAAACCTTTCCGGAAATCGGAGACAAAGAAGTTGCACATAGCCTTCGATCAACGTACGGACTAAAAGGTTGAAACAAAGGTTCAATAGCTTGAAACACTATTATTTTAAAATTCTCTCGACAAAAAGTCTGTGTACAGTGCTATACAAGGATTTACCTAAACTTATATTTCGCAAAATATATTTTAAAGGCGAGTTTAGCGTTACGTCTCGATTTACGTGAACTTGAGCTTCAGATGTCATTCAAGAAAAGAAAACTCTATGCGCCGTTAAACACCTTACTTCAGCAGAAAAAACGTACCCCTAATCAGAAACCAGGCAATATACACACGACGAAGTTACTCTAACGTGTGGCTGTAAGTTAAAAGTTTTTTTTCATGGCGATATAAAGAAAACTATGCCGAGCTGTCAAGTAAAAAATGAAATACAACCACAAAACATGTCACTGACACATTAGATACCTTGGCTTACATCAGTGCAACACAGCACTGCTTGAGACGCGTCATAATTTTCCGTGTCATCAATTCCAAGTGAAAGTGCAAGAAAACCTTTGAAGAAAATTCTTTCTATGACACTTAGTTGGCAAACTTACTCTGCACAAAGGAGGCAGCTAGCACGAAGCAAATTGATTAGAGAAAATTGTAGTCCCAACGCTTCTGACAGTCACTTGCAGAAATTTTTACAATTTGCTAGTAGAGATTGAAAGCGTTCCCTATGCTACAATGATCCGATAGGCCGAATAGATTTTAAAGCAACAGTTCACCTTTTTGGTTTACGGTACAAGTCAATCAGCGCCGGCGAGGTTTTCGGACAAGGCCGCAACCAGCTGATATTTTCGGAGCGTAAAATGATTGTAACTTGTTGTAGTACTACTTTAGCGGGGAAATGATTGTAACATGTTGTTGTACCTAACGACTAAACATGTTGTTGAAATTTTCGGGGGGGAAATTGCCCGGTCCCCCTGGCTCCGGGCCTATTTCAAAAGGTGTAGTAATAAACAATATGTGTTTTCTTGGTTGATAACTGAATCATCCTGACGTTCTGATGTTGCTCCGACGATCTGTAAATTTGCTATGCAATAATTCTTAAAGTGATACCTGGTTCATCTGCATGTTGTCTTCACGAACGATTTCTTGAGTACGGTTTTCAAAACGAAAAAACTTCCGTGAGTACATTTTTAACGAATTGATAACAGCGGTAAGAATTTTGAGATGGTGAAAACTGACCAAGTAAGACCATGGTTTCTTAAGGTCGTCATTTGCCTTCACATGACGTTGTAAAAACGTTTTAGCAAGGAAGGAATGACATTGGACTAGAGAGCAAGCATAAGGACTGCGTATGCAATTGCGTTCCAGAATCATCTTCAAAACCTTTATTTTGCATAACTGGCACGATCAGGAAAAATAAATCGAAAGAAGAAACCAACGCAGCGGCAAATTTTGGCTGATAAAGTTTTAAACAAATTCGACAAAGTGTTATATATTGATAGCAATATTTGAGAAACCAAAGATACTGCGAAACAAAAAACAAAATTTGTACGTATTTTTAAGGATAAAAAATTTTGAGTCACAGAGCCTCTTCGGATGCTACCCGCAGTAAAACGAGAGAAACCGGCAGTAAAACGAGTAAAATGTTAGTATAAAAGCAACACAAAGGCTTGATTTAAAATTCCTGAGGGATAATTCATTATAATCACAGGAGATTTTGAATTATTTTTCGTAGCAAGTGTCTGGCACTTTCCAGTTATATCTGTATAAGCATTAATGACACAATTATCATCAAAGCGTAATGGCTCAATAATCAGAGAGTTCTAAGATCACTGGAAAACATGACGTTATGAATGTAAGAATTGATTTTTGATTCAACTGTGTCGCCCTTGTGGAGGCTTCTTGCTGTAGTTACAAAGGTACTTCTGATTAACTTGTTTTCAGTGGCGATTCTAGAATTTAAAAAGTGGGGNGGGGCACTGCGGGGCAAAGGAAAAAGTAGGGTGGCCAAAATAAATGTCCATTCTGCATGGTGATTTTTCTTTTATTTTGAAGATTGNTTTGCTATGATTAACCCTATCAAACCCTACAGACGCTTGTGAATATCTTTAAATATGACCTAGTGTTAGTATTCACTAGACACGTAAACGCCACTAGACGCAATTGCACACTTGTACTGCTCTGTCGAATATTCTGTGCTAACCATGCAACTTACACAGCACTACACTGTAAATCGAAGCACCATTTTCCGTACACAATTATGTCGGCCCCACATGAACGAAAACAGCCGCACGAAAGCGAAAACAATTCACGTGAAAGTGAAATGGTTCCAACCACGAATTCCATTCTGACGCAGAGACAATTAGGCTGGTGATAGCCAACTAGTGTCGTCAAAATATTCATACGACAAAGCAAATTAAAAAAAATAAACCACCTGCCAACGGATTGGTGACTGCTGACTAATCCGCTTTTTATGGTAGATGATGAAAACTTTGTGATTGTAGTGTGACCATAACAAGGTTATGTAACTACTATCACGAGTGTAATACCCATCTGCAGCGTGGATAGGGTAAGGACTATTCAATGCACTATACCAATGGTGGACAAATTGCGGCTCGCCGATGTGTTTTGTGCAGCTCTTCTAGCTGAGTAGCAATGACTCAAATTGGTAGCGAGTTGTCGCCTCATATTTAGTCTGTTTCATTTATCAATGTGCTTACACGAATTCCTAAGGTTAGTTACCAAGGAGTCAACGCGATTTGATGTAGGTCACTTTATGTAAAACTTGCATTCTTTACTGAACTGCTTTTGCGATAACACTGCAAACTCATTTTGCCGCTCGTTGGTATTTTTAATTTTCTGGTTTTCTGTAAATGTCTCTTCTACAGAACAAGCTTGCCCACCCCTGCACTATACAGTTTACCACAGCGAGGTTTTGGCACCAGTGGCACAAGTCCTAAAGTAGCAAATCCGCGCCGCAAATAGGAATATGTGCATCGACTTTTAGGGCGTGTACCTGATAGCAAAATGTAACAGCAGGCCAAAACTTGCTTTGCAGAATATTTCCAAAAAGTTGTTTATTTCAATGTTCACAATAAAGTTTCCTCTGACTGGTCCTCTAAAGCTGATTTTTAAACCGTGCGTTAATTTATGACTGTCTTGTCATAAGCGAAACACGCACTACTCCAAAAAAACCGAAAAAAAGATTCAGACAAATAGACAATGAACAATATGCTTCTCACACACATCCCTGCACAGTCTACATCAGAATTTGTAGCAACATCAAACTCAATGTAACTTCATCCTTCTATTATCATGTCGAAAGACAAATTCATTAACGAATTCATCTCAATCTATTTCTCATTTCATCTCGTACCTTTTCAGTTGAAGGTAGACCAATGTACGATGACTCAATCTTTCACTGGAAAAAAATTGTCCGAGTGATGTATGCAGCTGCGCCTATTTCCGAAGCAAATACTTTGTCAAAGGTATTTCATGTTTCAAATAATTTTCACTAATTGAATATGCATTTGCGAATTTTTTCAAGTGATTTTCTGATAGAAATGTTTGACCTCCCGGCAGGGCCGAATTAACCATTTGGCAAACCGGGCAAATGCCCGGGGCCTCGCGCTTTTGGGAGCCTCGCGCTTGTGGGAGCCTCGCGCTTGAATATAAAAACACCCCTTTATTGGCTTTTCATGTTTTTACACTGTTCATTACGCGTCGAAATTGTAGAGCTTTTCGATTACTGCGTTTAGTCTATAAGGTTAAGGAAACTGACAACTTTGGCATTTATCGTTTTTGAGTGACTTGAAATAATTGAGTGAAACAGCACCACGCTTTATGACCCAAGAATTAGGTCGAAATCGGTGCATCCATGAGCGTCCGCAGAAATTTTTCCAGGGGTGGCAACATCGAAACTCTACTTATNCTTTTCAGGTTGTTGACGATGCAATGCAAATGGACGTTCACAAACCTTTACCCTTTCTATCCCATTNGTCTGTGCTGGTTGATCCTCAATTCTCAATCTTTTGTCTCAAATGTTTTCTACACTTCAGCTATCAGAAATGCTTTTTCTTTNCATAAACTGCCTNANATCCATTTTTTNGAGCACTTTCTACAAATAAGTCGTAATATAAGAATAATCAACAGCCAGAAAAACATGAGCGGTGAAAAAACAAGAAAGTTAGACACTGTCGCATAACTGTTTCAAGCAATGAGAAGTAGAACCATACGTTGACAAGACTATCGGACAACTTACTGAAGTTAGAACACCACTCAGGCTTTAAAAAACTGAGCAGATGAATTACGAAAACTCGCCACAGCAAATATAGCCTTGCACTTAGTGCTCACTAAGAAGTCAGAACTAAACCTTAACGATAAAGACCTATTCCCANGTCTGCACGGACGTATTCTAACAAACCAGCACGTATTTTTATACCATGTGAACTGTGAAAAGAAGCCTGCATAAGANTCGTTTTGATCAAGCTGTTTACTTGGGCACGTTGATCACAGTCTCACACTAATAATGGATTTTTCAAACTTGTGGAAGCACTGCTACAGATTTACACATCCTTCTTTTCACACAGTATGAAACTATGCGTGGCTTACCGCTATCAGCAGTGTCACTGTCTTGCTGCATTACCTGCCAAGATGTCTGTGTTCAACAATNACATGCAGGGCTCCCTTTCAGTGGTTTTAAAAAAAGATATTGCACACCACAAAAAAACATATTCGTACAATAAAAATCCAGAAAGTTTGTGTTACGGACAAAAACATATGAGTGTGCTTATATGAATTGAAACGGTAATCGAATACTGATTTACTTATACTTTCTCTCCCAAATTTTCTTCTGCAGTGCAAACATTAACATTTAGACGACCTTTTTACTGCTCAAGACGTTTTTCATAACGCTGGTAACATACTCCGCTGATGATATCTTCCACTAATTNTAGGAGTACATTTGCTAATANACTAGGAAATTTTGTGCAATCATGAACTGCGGCGGGATCTNAAATCCCGCAAGGAATATAACCCNAATTCCTTCTTCCTNTAATTGAAATTTGTTTTTTTATTTGTATGCGTAGGAAAACATCGAAATTTAAGCAATCAGTCCTAACCCTTGTTTCACCAGTTTCTTCAATTGGCATTAGAGACAATAACATTATATACATAACCCCGACAATGATCTATGAAGGGGTGGGCAATTATATTTGCTTGGAGGTCACTTTGAGAAGGTCACGTTTAGCGGAGGGCCGTACCTTCTTATGCGAGTAGAAGCAAGTCTCGATTTATAGCCTCAGCACTAATGTTTACTATGAGAAGTTGGAGGAAAATTCAGATTTGAGGATTTTCCTGAATGCTTCTGCGGGCCACTGAAAATGCTGTGGCGGGCCACATTTGGCCCGCGGGCCGCTATTTTCCCACCCCTGATCTATGAAGCCGATTGAACACGATCTGCTTCGTCCGATATGCGTACTTCCGCACGTGATGTGCGCATGTACGAAAAACAAAAACAAGAAAAACCAAGAATGCTGTCTCTAATAAGCATGGAACATGAGATTCTTGGAGATACGGATCTGGAGACAATCGTCAACGATTTCGTGTGCAAAAAATTCGGCGTCATGAAACTTTTTGCAACTGACTTTTTTTCGAAAAGCACACTGAAAGAGACCAGGGCCACTTCAATAAGTTCGTTTCTAAATATTCTTTGCAGTCTAACGACTTTGCAATTACTGTTTAGTGCGCTGATGTAACAATTAGTTGCGAATGGCTTGTGATCGTGAGGGTATCAGTCTTAGATTAAACAAAGCGTTGTTGTCCACTAGATCACGGAACATTTAATAGGTGCAACTATTGTAAAGCTCCCATCGCAAAACTTCAGTTAAATAGTACGATTCAAGTTGCTTTTTCGTGATATTTCGTTGAGAGCATGTTTTCTAAACGGTGTACGATTTGATCTGCGAGAGAGTGCAGACATATCTTTCCTCAATACATATGGGAATGGATGATTTGTGCAGTGAAGATGATGAGAGGGTCTATTACCAAAAGATTGTTGTGTAGTGTCGGGGTAGCAAAAAGATCATTTTTTTTGTACACCTTTCTGTTTGAACAAATTAACTACAATTATATTCAAAAAGTAAATTTGACAGCCATTTTGAATATAATTACCGCATGTTTCGTCATCGTTCTACTGCAGGTTCACAAATATTAACTATTTTCATAACCGGCAATCAGGGCCTATGGTAACCCCCAATTGTCTCTGAAATGTAGGCTGCCAAATCGCATCAGTTTCGACGTTTCTGACCGGTGCTTCTGCAAAGTTGAAACGAGGGCGTGTGAAACGCTACGCAGTTGGGCTAAGTGTTTAGGGGGCCTCGCGGTAACGACTTTGCCCGGGGCCTCGCGTTCATTTAATCCGGCCCTGCCTCCCGGACAAAGAGCTGAAATACCGGGAAAAATTGCTCTTGAATCATTACAGAAAATCCTGACAAAGTTCAATGAGGTTGCAGGACATGCGTGGGTAGACTAAAACTAAAGTCATGAACTTGTTACGCAAGATGCTTCGAAGTCATGTACACAAGGGAGCAGAATACACGACTGCAATTAGGATGTATTTGCGTCAATTAACTGACACCAATTTTAATGCTGTCACAAACACTTTGCTACTAGAACAAGGAACATTCTACTGACAGTAATATAACAGTTCTATCTCACACCGAAATGCACAGAAGATCAATCTTCTCATTTCTGAGACTGTTTTTTCGCTTCAAACGAAATCTTTCACAACCACGACCGCAGTCTGAATAAATTTCACGCAGGATCCGAGCAACCAATGGTGTGTATTGTCATAAACAACTTCCATTACCCGGCCGTCAAGAACAAAATCCAGCTTATCATGCATTTGGGAAATATTAAATGCAGGCTAGAGGGTTTCTAAATTATCGTTTGAAATATTGTTGGTTGAAACTTATCTGCTGTATATGTCAACACGAACTTGAACGTGAAATGCGCCCGCATAAAGCGCGAGCGAACGAAGTCGAGGAGAGAACGCCAACTACGAACAACATTGTTTTATTCAGGTTATTCAGGTTTCTTTTCATTGGGAATGTGACTACAATATATGGACATTGCGCAACACAGGTAACAATTACAAAAATCTCTTCAAGAATGGTCTCGGGCGAGCTTCCGAAGTCCATTCAACAAATGGCCATTTTAACTGCTTTATATTTTCCGGTGAACCGTAGCCACACGAAATTTCATCTCTAAGCATATGTTTTCTTAGGCCTTAATCTAAACAAACGATTTGCAAAAATCGAGTGTTAAATAAGCAATCTGTCGAAAGGTCACAAAGCATCTTTGTTGATGTGCGTGTTGCGGACCGGACATCATTTAACAAAACGCACTTCATAGTGGAATTAAGCAAGAAGTCAGCAAACGATATTGATACAACGCTACGTCCATGATTAGGCGCTCATTCACGTGACAAAAGGTTATGTTTTCATAGGCTGATCCCGATGTTTTGGACGATAAGTAATACATATTTAGCAGGTGATCGAACTTAGCTTTTTATGTAAGTCTTTCTCAACTCGCTTTTGTGTCTAGAACTACGATTTCAACGCAGATTCTCTGCGATATTTTCGAACTCCCGGTTTGTGTTATGCAACCGTTATTTCTTCTACGCACGAAAAACGTGAGAAAAATTGTTGTGGTCTGTGTCTTACTGCACGCATTCTGTCTGAATAAGAGCTGATGATGCCTACTCATCACAGATGAAATATATACTCTGATAAGATCATAGTTGTTGATTCTTGGCTGTGAAAGGACTCCTTTCAATAAACGGTGACAAGGTGCAGTACTAGGTAAAAATCGTTATCTGACAATCACCGTTTGAAATCTGTGCAAAGGATAATCTTTAAAATGCGTATAATTGTAACTGACTTAAAGTTGAACTCACAAAAACTGGACTTCATAAGAAATGAAATTCGCAAAGGAAAACATACCACAGCAAACAATTGACATACAAGATGCAAAGTGGGGAAATAATTGGGCAATGTTTGTTTTTTTCTTGAAGCATTTTTCTGTGGTTAGTAACTGATTTTATGAAATTTTGCAAATAATATTTTCATTTTCATTAAAAATGGTTTGATCAAAACTTGAAAATAATGCTGTAAATTCTGCACTGATCTGTGAGTGCACTGCTACTCATTTAGGTGAAGCATTTTTTAATATAAGGCTGAAATTTGTGTGTCAAAAACACTGTTGTACAAAAGTTGGCGTAATGTAACCTGCTGCCCATAGGAATAGGTAAATTCCAAAAAGGCAACAGAGCCAGGAAAAAACGAAAATTCGGAAATCAGTAACCTCTTACGCCTTACTACGTTATAGATAAGAGCACATATTGTAAAAATTATGAAAAAAATTAGATTTCTCCATGAACAAAATTGTAAGTCTGCGCTGTATGCCCCACCCCAATACCTGATCTTTTCCACTACTTATAAACTTCAGTTATCTCGAAAATGTTTACAAGACTTGATATACATTCAAAACTACCATTTTGCACTGCTGAGTAAGCGATGAAGCGTCGTTTCAAACTGAGGATTTGTGGCCATTAAGGAAACATCAGGTATGCCGAGTATTAGTTAATGAATGACGGATTTATGGCGCTCTGGACGACGCAGAATTTCATGACGCCAGTAATTTATCTGGAGTGCCTCTCGAGTGCTTTTATCACAAAGTTAAATTTACATTACTCACGAGACCTGAGAGACCCATGCAGGTTGTGAACTTATCAATATCTCAGCAAAAGCAGCATTAACGTTTAGGCTGTATTGCGTGAGAAATATTACGCACAGCTTTCGATGGCGTAATTATAATGTATGGCACCTCACACCTGTGTTTATTTCAACGATCACATGCATTGCGCTGTGCTCAAAGAAACAGTGTGTTTAACATTATCAACCGGTGAGAAGCTATGGCTAAAAACAGTGTTCAAAACCCTAAACTATAACACATTTGAATTTATTAGTGCAAAACACGACATCAGAATCATCTTGTAACCATCCGCAAAGTACCGATAAACGAAATTTGTACTCGATTTTATCATGAAGCAAAGAAAAAGAGATAAACCGGCTGTGCATGCATCGTCGTCGACTGCGGTTGAATGCCTCTTCAGCCAAAGTTTTGTGCTGCAGGTGCTCAAAACTGGTCAGCAGCGACATTATAGCAACTAGAATAGAAGCAGTTTCGTCTCCTATTTAGCTTTTGCGGTGTGTAAAAATAATTTAAAATTTCAATTGCATCCAAGAGACGTTATTTACATGCTGACCTCTACAGTCTGTACCATTGTAACTAACAAAAGCAGGATATTTTGTGTCACGAACAAAAATACCTCGGACACTGTTTTGTTTTACTTTCTGTCTCTAGCTTTGAAATTCATCCAGATATCAGATTCGTGCTTTCTATAAGTAGCACAACTCTCTTTGTAAATGCCTCACATGTAGTTTTTCAATCTAGATTTCAAACGCCATGCTATTCAGTTGCAAAACGCGATATTTAGGTCTAACTGAACTTTACAAGGTACAAGCACTTCGTTTTTATTTTGCACATCACGGCATCAGTGGCGATTTTAGAATTAAAAGAGTGGGGGAGTCACTGCGGGGCCAAGGAAAAAGTAGGGGGGCCACAAAAATGGCTATCTTGCATGGTGATTTTTCTTTGTTTTGAAGATTAAGTTGCTATGATTTACCCTATCAAACTCAACATAGGCTTGTGAATATCGTTAAATATGAACTAGCGTTATTATTCACTAGAGAACCTAAATGCCACTGTAGATGCAATCACACACGTGTACTGCTATGTCGAATATTCTGTATGCAACTTCCACAGCACTGCACATGTAAAACGAAACACCATTTCCCGTACACAACTGTGCTGGCCCCACATGAGCGAACACAGCTTCACGAAAGTGAATACAATTCACATGAAAACGAAATGGTTCCAACCACGAATTCCATCTTGACAAAGAGACAAGTAGGCTGTTGATAGCCAACCAGTTTCGTCAAAAAATTCTTACTACAGAACACATGAAAAATAAACCATCTGCCAACGGATTGGTGGCTACTGACTAATCTGTTTTTGTGGTAGCTTATGGACATTTTGTGATTATGGTATAAACAACAATGTTATACAACTACTATTACGAGTGTAATAACTATCTGCAGCGTGGACAGGGTGAGGACTATTCAATGCAGTAACAGCAGANATGTTTCGGAACCAGTTGCATCTAAAGTAGCAAAGCAGCGCCGCAAATAGGTGTGCATCGGCGTTTAGGGCGTGTACCTGNTAGCAAGATGTAACAGCAGGCGTAAAACATATTTTGCAGAATATTCCCAGCCAAGTCCTTCATATTAATATTCACACTGAATTTTCCTCTGACNGATCCTCAAAAGCTGACTTTTCAGCCTTGCGTTGATTTGCGACTGTCTTGCCATAAACGAAACACGCACTAACTCTAAGCCTAAAAAGATTCAGACAAATAGATAATGACCAATATAATTTTCACACAGATCCCTGCACAGTCTACGTTAGAATTTTATATCATTATCAACTCAACGTAACTTAATCCTTCGATTGTTACGTCGACTGTCAAATTCATCAACGAAATCATTTAAATCTATTTTTCATTTCAGCTCGTACCCTTTCAATTTCATGTAGATCAGTGTTACCCAATGTTTCACTGGTCATGGAATTTCTGGGAAATGTTTTCACTACTTTCATTTTTGAAAAACTTCTCTCGCATGAAACGCTGGTGACGGGAAGAGTAACAGCTACCAGTAACAATTAAGCACAGCTTTTTAAGTCGCTATAAATGAAAAAAATTGTTCCAGCGATATAGGCAGCTTCGACTTCTTACGAAGCAAATTCTTTGCCAAAGTTATTTCATGTTTTAAATCATTTTCACTAAATGAATATGATTTGGGAATTTTTTCAAATGTTTTTCTCATAGAAATGTTTGACCTCCTGGGGAAAGACCTGAAATACGCGAAAAAATTGCTACTGAATCATTACAGAAAACCTTACAAAATTCTATGAGGTTGCAGGGCATGTGTGGGTAGAGTTATCACGAACCACTTACGTAAGATGTTTCGAAGTCGTACACACAAGGCAGCAGAACGCAATACTGAAGCCAGAATATAAATTCGGATAAATTAACTGAAACCAATTCTTAATGCTTTCACAAACCTTTTGCGACTGGGACAAGCAACAATCTGCTAACAGTAATATAATCCAGTTCTATCTCACACTGAAATGCACGAAAGATCAATCTTCCCATTTCTGCGACTGTTTCTTAGTTTCGAAATGAATTTTTCAACACCACGGCCGCGGCCTGACTAAATTTCACGCAGGATCCGAGCAACAACACTACTGGTGTGTGTCGTCATAAAGAACTCTAGTTACCCGGCCGTCAAACACAACAACACCGCTTATCATGCATTTGGGAAATATTGAATTCAGGCTAGAGGGTTTCTAAATTATCGTTTAAAATATTGCTGGGCGAAAGTTATTTAATGTATATGTCAACCAAACGAATTTGAACGGGAAATTACGAAAAAACATGAGGGGTCAAACAGGAGGCCAAGCAAAAATCTGGGGGGNNATGGCCCACCCAGGCCCCCCTTAGAATCGCCACTGCATGGCATCCTTAANCGGCTCACCGCCTTNTTGGAGAAATCGATGTGTAAAATTAATTTGGTATAAACATAACCTATTGCTATGCACTGAAGATGATAACGGTTGTTATCGAAACGTTTGCAAGATGTCAGTTGTATCGTTTGCTTTGGCCGTAGTATTTATTATAAAATTAATTTAGTTATCGTTAATTTAATGCTGAGCGGTCCGCAGAGTGGAAAAAGCAATCGCTTCGCCAGGTTTTGGCTGATGATGGAGAGGGTATGTTCAAGGACTTCAATCATAAATGTCACTCGAATCATTGTAGCGAAAAAACAGATAACGAGAAACAAGTAATGGGAAGTAAGTTTTCTACAAGGTTTGCCAAAAGTTATTCGAGATTTCTAACTCTTGGCCAAACAAGCGTCGTCACTAACTCTGATTCTTAAGCTATGTCAAAATAATTTGATTTTATGTTTTTCGTCAAAATTCATAGAAATGCTAAAAACGTCACCAAAAAATCTCCGAAATACACCAAAATTCCAATTGCTACGTTAAAACGTTAATCAGCAAGCGGAGACGCCAAGCACTGTTCCTCAGCGGCCGACGTACTTTTGAAAAATGACAGTGAGCGCCGACAAAATTGGAAACTCTTTAAAGGTAACTTTTTACATAGGATTAGGCCAAAGCTTCGCTTAACGTTTTAACCTTTTGGAACGTGCAATCCACCTATCAGTTAAACTTAATTTAACCACAGGAGCATTATTATACACTCACGAAATTCTTCACTGTTGGCTACTAGAAGCGCAATTTGCAACAGGGCAGTGCGACATGTTCACATATTTGCATCTCGTCGATCCATCGGGTCTCTGCCAGCAATAGTTTTCCAAAGTGAACAGATTTAGTTTAAACCAAACTTTGTTTTTTTTCACTAAGCTGTGATCAATCATTGCAATGCAGTTTACGCCTAGTCAAACTTAAATTATTTGGATGTACTGCATTTTCCTCATGGTTCGGTGCTGAACCAAAACATTAGATTCACAACCGTATAAATAAGCATAAAATTCTCAGAACTGAAAGAGACCATCTTGCGCCGATTTAAGGAGGAAGACTTTTTTTAAACTAGTCGTTAGACCGCTGAATATCCATAAGCAAGACTGTGATAATCTGCTCATCAGAAGCTTGGTGACAGAGGTGAAGAACTAAAGATAAACTCTGTCAGAACCCTAGAAGCAAACGCTTAAATTCATAACAGCGACACTCAACTTTTAAGTTTGTTTGTTGTCAAGTGGTTGAAAGGTTGTAGACCCTCAATCTAACAGGCAAAAAAGCGGTAGCAGGAGTCCATAAAAATTGGAGAATTGCCAGCACTTCTGTGGATCATCACAAAGTTAGTAAAACTGCTGTGGCATACACAATAATAAAAATGTTTATAGCAGATGTACTTCAGTTATTTGTATTTGGAATAGTTAAGAGAAAAACCTTTATGAAGTGATGGATGAACCTGTTGATTTAAGGTCCATTTCATGCCTCGTTTACAGCCACAGAAGTTGATGTTGATTGATTCTCAAGTAAACACAGGGAACCATTCAATATCAATACCTCATGCGCGTTGGGCGTATAGTCAGCTGGAATTCTACAGACTGCTGCACGGATGACAAGGGTTGAATGAAAAACTCTGCGTCTTCAGACGCATGTTGAGCATTTATCTTATGCTGTTGCTTTGCCTTAGTCATGGGCATATACTACCTGACGCTCGGTTCCATTCTAGTTAATCCTGAACTCTCTGTGTGGCCTGAATAACCCTGCGCGATGTAATGTTATTTTTGCCGTCAACAGACAGGCGTCCTCATGAATACGGTCACAGATTCGCGTTGGGCGAAGACTTTCTCGTATTTTTGTATCCACTGAATAAGTTTGCGGAGTCCTTTCCCTCGAATAATAGACTGCCGTCTGACTTTTCGCGTGAATGCTGTTTCCAACCTTCGTCAATTACGTGTAGCAGCGATCTGTGCCAGAGGGCTTGATATATCCAGGATTTCAGTTTAAAATAGTGTGCTTTAAGTAAGCAGATTGTTTGCCCAATGTGTCGAAGGCCGATGCTTGATAGCTGTGTGCTCTGTGACGCTTTGTTATACACTCGTGTCACATAAGTCTCTTCATATCTGTCAACAACGGCTCAAATACCACATTGCCTTGCGCGCACGGTGCAACCTGTCATTGACTCTTGCTCTTCTTGCGCGCGCTGCAACATTTTCTAAATGCCCTTTGCTGGAAAGAATTTATACCAACTGCAGATGTTTGTTAGAAGCAAAATTTTAATGTAAGGTGCTATTTAATTGCGTTTCACGTGTGAATACTATCGTTTTATTAGCGGAACCCTTGAGAAGAAAAAATTGTGCTGGTGCGAGAGCTGTTTTGGGCCCCCTTATGAATTATAAATCATAACTAATTAAGAGCGTCAGTAGCTTTTCAATATCATAACTAGAAAATGATATGCTGTATCTGGTATGTTACATTATAAACATTTACCGATGTTATTACTAAATTTCAAAAGGTCTCAGGCTGATCTCAAAAAATGCACATAATACAGTTGCTTTGGGGGGGGACAGTGACTTAATGAGAGCTACGGTGGTCGCTCCCTGTCCCTGCAATCCTGATGAAGTATTCTATGCTTGGTTGGGATGCAGACATAAAATAAACTGAACAGTTGCTTTGCGTGTTATACAATTATACATCAACTTTAACATTAATAGTAGGCTATAGCAATTCTCACTAGCAAAGCAAATTTAATACTCTATAAACCTTTTGTGTTCGGAGGCGTTCAGCGTGTACCCGTGTACACGGCCGTCGCCAGCGGAGGAGCCAGGTGCCCAGCCTCCCAATTTGAAATCTGTGGCCCCCCATTACATGTTTGCCCCCCGATTGCTGTATGCATCCAATATTGTATTTAAAAATGTGCCCCCATTGTGATTTTTGGCCCCCTCTGCTGCGAAATCCTGGCGACGGGCCTGCTCGTGTATTCGTCATGTACGCACAAAGAGAACTGACGCTCATTACCACACACGCCAACGGTGCACTGGTTTCCCTGAAGGCGCATGCGGGAGATTACACTGCAAGCATTGATTGCTGTGCACACACGATGATGAAGTGATGAAATGTGCGGGGGGTACAAATGGGTGTCTCGATTTGAGGCGCCGTGCATTTGCACTGCACCAGCCCGTGGTCTAGTGGTAAGTGCGTCCGCTACGGTGTTGGTAGGTCGAGAGTTCGACTATCAGCCGGGTCTTACCAAGACCTTGTAAATTGGTACAACCTCCTTACCGGGCGCACGGTGTGCGGAAGAGCTGTAGGGAACACACCCTGAAGACAAAAACAAACCAGAAGTTGTAGAAACTCAGTCGTGGCGTTACAAAATCATTGTAGTTATGAAGCGCCAACAACAAACCACCATATCAAACATTTGCACTTGATGACCAGCCCGTGGTCTAGTGGCATGTCCGTCCGCTTCGGTGCTGGTAATGCAGGTCGAGAGTTCGCCTCTCGGCCGGGTCTTAGCAAGACCTTGAGGTAAATTGGTACTGGAGCCTTCTTACCAGGCGCATGGTGTGCGGAAGAGATGCAGGGAACACACCCAGAACACAAAAAAACGAATAAAATGAAACCAAAAATTGCACAAACTCAGTCGCGGCCCTACAAGACCATTGTAGTCATAAAACGCCAACCACAAACCAGTGTATCAAAAAAAAGTTTGCACTTGATGGACGGGTGAGCGCTGAGTGAGCCACAGTCTCTCGTACGCCGTGGCATGTCCATGCTCCATGGCACGGCGTACTAGAGACTGCAGCTCCATGCCCCCCCAAATTTTTAGAAAATATGGTCATTTTGTGCTTTGAGAGGCGTTTTTCTTAGCAAAATAGTGTTATTAGCCTAAAATCAAACATTTTGGCCCCCACAAAATTTTTGGGCTGGCTACGCCACTGAGCTGTGTTTGTCGACCTCACAGCAGCCTACGACACTGTATGGCACCGAGGCCTCACCTGCAAGCTGCTGCAATTTTTGCCTGATAGACATATGGTCCGCATGATAATGGAGATGGTTGGCAATCGCAGCTTCACCATTACCACCGGAAACGGCAAAATAAGTAGGTTACGACGCCTCAAGAACGGCGTACCGCAAGGATCTGTCCTGGCGCCCCTTCTCTTCAACATCTACATCTCAGACCTGCCAACCACCGTTTCCAGAAAGTATGCATATGCTGCCGATCTGGTAGGCTAATCAATAATCATGTATGCTGATGGAGACTGGCAGGCAGTGGAAGGGGTGCTGACTAAAGACATGGCAACTGAAGGTGAATACCTCCAGACTTGGAAACTAAAGCTCAGCACTACAAAAACGATGTCAGCAGCCTTCCATCTTAAGAACAAGGAAGCTAAACGTGAGCTTGAAGTCAAATACAACAACGAAACCCTGCCCTTCTTCTCCGAGCCCAAATACCTCGGAGTAACGTTGGACAGGTCGCTCACGTATCGCCAACACCTTGACTCACTTCGCAAGAAGCTGACAACACGCGTCGCGCTCCTGAGGCGGCTTGCTAGCTCCGGTTGGGGTGCTGGAGCAACAAGTCTGCGAGTGACCACCCTAGCCCTGGCGCATTCGGCCGCAGAGTACTGCGCGCCGGACTGATGCCGCAGTGCTCATACCCGCCTCATCGACCCCGCCATCAACGACGCCTTGCGAATTGTGACTGGATGCCTGCGCCCTACACCAGCGGACATGGGCGTCAGAAGAGGGCAGGGGTGGGCCTTGGCCTCCCTGGATTTTGAAATCTTTAGCAAAAAGGTTGTTTTCTTATTTTTGGGTGGGAAAAAAACAAATTTCACCACTTTTGCCACCCCTGAAAAATTTTGGAAAAATCGCCTAGTGGCCCACTCCTGGAAAAACCGACGCCCATGCCGCAGCGGACAACCTTCCAATCCCCGCAGACATCCAACTTACTGAGCTTCGTCGCAATGGCCCCTTTGACCCCCCCCACGCCTATGAGACAGCTCCGACCTTCTTTTCAGCCGAAAAACTATCCTCGAGATGGGCGTCCACAGAAATTTTTCCGGGGGGAGCAAAGTCAACATTTTGCTTATTTCTTTCAGTTTGTTGGCGATGCAACGCAAATGGACGTACACAAAAAGAAAATGTCCAATGTTACGGCAACAGTTGCATGCAGTGTTTTCCTTGTAAGAAAACTTTACAGTGAGCAAATGTTTTAGTGAGCATGGATTTTTTAAGACTGAGTTAGCGGAGTTCGAAATGAATATTAAACTTTGTGAATTTTTAGAATAAGTGTAAAATCTTATGAAAGTACGAAAAATGTACACATTTAATTCAAATAGCTTATCCTTGTTTTTGTAGTTTTCCATTGATTTGGAATGTTGCAAGTGCGCGAGATGAGATTTCACTACGCAAATGGTCTGGTGGCACTACGCATTTGCGCACCTTTAGTGGGAGCACTGGTTGCAAAAAATGCGTTTTGTTGGCAGCAATGCTTCTTTTTCACTCATGTTTCTTTACACATAGTATAAACCAGGGGTTAGCAAACTTGTTCAATGAAAGAGTCATTTGCAGAAAACCAAAAAATCAGCGAGCAGCAAAACCAGTTTGCAGTGTCAATACAAATATGGTAACGAATGCAAGTTTTACATTAATTGATGTACAGTAATTGTCAGTATTAAGTTTTTGTTTGATTTTCTAGTCCCTGAAAATATGCACAGTACGTTGTTAAAGCTGTGCAAATTAATTCGCCCAAGTGTGTATTTTTCAGGGTCGCACGATGGTTTGATTTTACCTATTTCATTACAGGGAAAAACAATTACAGCAATATGTTGTGCTACAGGCTACACAGAAATGAGTTATGTACTGGTATTTTAATTTCTGGGTATTTACTTCCTTGAACCTGTCGCCCGAAATTAAGTGTAGAGTGGCATTGATTAAAGTTTTTTTGAGCCAGATTTTCTTGCATTTCGGTCAGTTTTATCTCTACAGTAGACAAGTTTGTAGCAAATGGTTAGCCAACTGAACAGCCATCACCGATACATTAACATTGAATGGAATTGCAAGGAATTGTGGCGGCCTGGAGATGGCGCCACATGTAAAATAAATGGTCACCGCTAGATGGTGCCCATGAGTAACAAGTCACTGTGATAGTCACCACAAGCGAATTATCGTAATTCTCTTATCCCTATATAATGATAGCGTAACTTAGTAGTAGTAGAGTGAACTCAGTGAGGGAGCTCTATTGCTACTGGTTGCTTTCCTGTTAGTTAATGCCCCGAATTGCCATCTTTCTCTTGTGCTTGCCTCAGTAGTTCAAGGCGATGCAGTCAACTGCAACAGCATGCAAAACATGGTTTTGACTCTTGGAAATGTCAAATCTGGCTTGGAATTTCTCCAGTAGTCCTAAAATTTATTTTAGTATTCTTCCACTTTGTCGTCTGCAATTGCCTCTTCGCAAAAAAACATTCATTCTCATTCTGAC
>JGI24159J19872_10002449_pt1 | contig 22100 bp, 13 predicted proteins | sample Ectturendosymbi4_FD_19872 | JGI IMG/M metagenome (IMG submission 19872) | reverse complement strand
CATAATTGTCTCAATTTACCCAGGTATGCTAAAAATTCATCAGTATTAGCTCTACTGCAATATGGTAGATACACATTAATTAAACACAACTCTGATTTTTTAAAAAATACTCTTAAGCCTATAATCGAGCCATCACAATTTGAAAAAGATGAAGCTTTAAGATTTGTCGTACGTAGACGATTGTTCAATACACGTGCTCTGTGGTATCTTAGATATGACTTAAGTATTTTTAAGCATTACAGCAGAAACACAACGAAGAAGTTTTGTAAGTTATGCAGCTGAACCGTTGAACGTATTACACCAGGACAACAACATCCAGCTTTTCAACATCATCCATTTATGTTGTTCAGATCGCATTCTATTAGCAGGCGCTTCCTGAACTAAAGGTGTTTTACACGAAAAGGCAAGCATGATTTAACATCGCATGCAGCAACTTTGCCTATTCACGAATTACATTGATAATATCGCAAGGAAAGTGTTAGTTGGAACATGTGGCCAGCACTGAAGAGGAGCAAACACTAAAACAAAGCACCTGCAACTATACTTCATTCTGGCATCGTCATACAAAAGGGTTGATTCTGGCATCGTCAGGTGTGCACACCCTTCTCGCTATTGCCGGCCACATTATGTTTATGTTTATGTATTACGGCCGACAGTGAGTTAGCGATTTAAAATTTTTTTGCATTGTTTCTGTTCTGTCTTCACACACTGAGACCAGCCACCTTCCACACGTCTGCATGATCGTTTTTCTACTAAGTATCCTCATAAACTAGACCAGGGGTCGGCAACCTACGGCCCGTGGGCCGCATCCGACCCGCCAAGTAAAATCATCGGCCCGCAGCCCCTTGACAAACTGTAGTACAGTAACTGTATGGCCCGCCTAGTGGCATTAGACTATATTTTATGAATTTGCCCTCCTTGCAGCTTTTTGTATTGCATACTAAGGGGGACTTCTTTTGAGAATGAATGAATTTATTTGCCAGCAGACACGAGGTCCATAGTACAAACACATGCTCTCTGCACAACTCAGGTTGATAAAAACAGACAAAACAGAACGTTTTACAACGGCATTGGAGGTTGAATCACAGGGTTACAGACATTTCTTAACAGAATGTTTTGCAACGGCGTTGGAGGCAGAACCACAGGGTTACAGACGAGAAACCGCACTGTGGTGCAAATGTACTGTATTTCATATTTTGGGTTTTGGCTATGAACTATGAAAATCAGGAGTTTAATCTGATTAAAATTCCATAAATTCCCAAGTTTTAACAATATTATAAACCGCAAAGGAACGGAATTGTTGGTAGAAAATTAGTACGGCACGCAATACCCTGCAGAGTTTGTTTTTGGCCCGCGAAGAGGGAAAGGTTGCTGACCCCTGCACTAGACAAACAGTTTTTATTGATGCCCGGCCGCCATAACATATCTTAAAGCAAATGTGCACGGCAGAGATGAACATGGATATGGACTTGAATTTACATCCTGCGGATTTTCAACTTTTTGATGGATTTGGATTTGACAATCTCGTTTTGAACTTTCTTCCGTGCCTGGCACATGCCAATTGTGGTGTGAGTACACAGTTTACTATCAAACGCCGTCACGTTGCCTACAAAAATGCCTATCGAATTTTGCCTTACATTCCCAGTTAAGCAAGCGTTCGCCCACATCAATGCGGAATAGAGATCATAGCTTGATTTTTTACAGACTTCTTAAAGTTAGAAGCGCTAACGTATTGCTATAAGACCACTACCAACCCTCTGCTGCCAAATCCTCTTGCTAGAGAGCTTAAAACTAAATCTGTTTATTGCCTAAACTATGTCCGGTTAACCCGCACAGTCAATGCTGTTCTTCCAGTTTAAAGTGCCTCGGGCTAACTTCTCGATCAGGTTCTTCCTGCCAAAAATTACAGAAAAAAGAAAAACTTAGCAACTGAAAAAGTTGCAAATAATACAGACTGTCATAGAATTTGTCACAAAACTACTGTTAGTTGGTATAAAAAGAATTGTTTTCAGTAACACTGGTACAGGTCAGTTCGAATTGAATAGAAGCACAACCTTCATTGAATTTGCATCAAAAGCCACAAATGACAGGTTGTTTCAGCAACGTTAAGACAAGTAGCGATGTCAAGTTCTCATAGCACGCTACTGACATTTGACATTTTTGAAAAGAAACAGTTTGGTTGAGAATAACAGGTAGCTTCCAACTCTGAAAAGATTTCAAACTGGATCAATTCTCTCCAGCTAGAGCAGGGGTGCCCAGCCTTTTCGCTATTGCCGGCCGCATTACGTATATGTTCAAGAATTACGGCTGCCAGTGAGTTCAAGATATTTTTATTTTTGCTTTGTTTCTGTTTTGCTTCCAGAACTGATATTGTCTTGTCTTCAGCCGGACAGTCTTGTCTTCAGCCGGACTAAAAGATATTGAGCAGAGACCAAGAGATTGTGACTGTACAGCAGCTGGTGTGTAAATACACCACTGGTAGGACGTGGTCAGTTGATACATAATATCTGAAAGACCAGGGGTCTGAGACTGCTGCAAAGCCAATTACTCTTAAGTTATTTGCCTTAAACTGTATGCATGTACGTAAAAATAGTAATTGTTGATGCAGAGTCGTCGCCAGAATCAATCTGCGAAGTGGTCTTAAGCGGGCCATGGCGCTAGCTTCACATTATAACGTATTTGAGTTGGTAATGGTTTTGAATTGCAAGAAGATTTCTGCGCTCCATTTCCGTTGTTTCTGAAATTCGGCAGCTTGCTACGCCCCCCAAAAAATACATCGACATACAATTTGTTTGAAAAAATTGGCCCCAGAATTGTTGTTTGTTTTACACACTTCAATTAGGGTTGAAAACCGACAGTGACATTGACGCAGTTTTCATACTCTAATTCTGAAAAAGTTGATTATTTATTTTCAAATTATAAAATTGCCCAAGTCATCAAAGATGATTTAACAATATCAAAATATTGTTGCATACTTGTTCAATATCAAACTTTTCTTCAAGAAAAACTTGGTAAACTTTGGGCTCAGGGCTGCAATCAACTAATACTTCCGGTGGGGCAATGAATTACATCCCCCTGGTTGCGGGCTTATTTGGGCTACATATTATTGATTATCGGTTTTAGCCTTTGCTTGGAAAGAGCTGAGCCGTTTTACTATTTTGTTAAGAATTCTAAAAACATTATGTGCATCCAGAGAACACAGGCCAAGATTATGCATCAAAAACGTTGGGTTTTTTTCTGAAATGAAACAATTCTTTGCCGAATAACAATACTTTGATTTCTGTTCTTATTAGAGACACTTTCTGCCTTTTTATCAAACCGTTAAAGGTTGCTAACAACCTGAAAATGAAAAAAAGTGTTTTAAATAACGACATGGTTCTACTGGATTACGTGTTTTTTGAAGAGAAAATTCAAATCACTGTTCGAGTTATAGCTCACATGCACGAAAAAATTCTACGTAGTTTTGTTAGTCCAAACCCATAGAAGAAGTAATTTACTAGCAACTATGCTATATGCCTCTTAACTACATGCACAGCGACAAACTGTCCGTGATACAGTTTACTGGAACATGGTCAGCGCATCGATATCATGTATAAAACTATTTCACCAATTCCCCGTAAAAAGCAAATCTAAAAACTGAAGCTTTAAATGGCTAAGAAAGATATTTTAACATTTGTCATTTTCGTATGTTTGTCATTTTCTTTGCAAGCTCAGACCTCCACTGTGTCGAAAAAGCGGTAGTTTCTATTTGTTGTATTGAACAGGATTGATCGATCTAAGTAGTTGAGTTTCTCCAAACTAGTCTTCGAAATTATGCCTGTGAAGTGCACGTTTCAAGTTCGACAAACAGCGTTGTAGCTTTGTGCTACGTGCAGACACGTTATGGCAAAAATCGTTCATGTGCTGGTAATGTTGGGTTTTGCGTTCGTGCAATCAGAATCACACGCAAGGAAGGAGTACCGACAAGGTAATGAAGGTGTTTTTCACTGTATAAAGTATATTCAGCAGACTTTACTTCTTTTTGTTGACACTCCTGTATGCACGATAATACGGCATCACCTTGCTTGTTGAATAGTTTCTAAGACGAAAACCATACATATCTATAATACAAGTTTTGCCACGACAAACCCAGGGACGCCGGCACGGGGATGCATGACGGGTGCACTTCCCCCTGCCCTTTGTAAGAGGGGCAACGGGGGTACATGTGCCCTTACATAACCAGCATCATAGGTAATTTCAGGGGTGCCGGAGAGCGGTGAAATAACGGGGGTATTTCCCCCTCCCCTTTCAAAAGAAGAGCAATGGGAGTGGACGTATCTTTTCATAGCAGGATCATAGGTAATGTTATGTTTTTTATGGTTTATTAAATCGACTTAAAACAAATTTATTGTAGCTATTCGCGCGCCCATAAAATTCAGAATGGGTTTCTGCAATTCCTGCTATTATTTTTGTGGTCAATGTTGTTGCTGCGCAAAAACAAGCCTAAGTGGTAAGATTTTTTTATTTTTTGCCTTTTACTGCCCCCTGACTACCGCTCTTCCGGCATCCCTGGACAACCCGATATAATTTTCCAGTATTTCGTGCAAGTTTGTGTTTCAAGACCCTTTGCCGCTACTTATCAACCCGAGGTGTTTGTGAATTACAACCACAGTGAAGCAGTCAAAACGTGCAGCGCCCACGTTATACGTGTAAATTATCTTCCATCAAAAGACATACGAAGGGTTTGCGAAAAAAATTTTCCATTAGCCTCTGCAGCATTGGGCTTTATATCGCAACGGAGAGAATGATGCTGGAACCTGGCTGAAACACTTTTTTGAGATGCAGATATACTTTTGCGGAATGTTTGTGAGATACAGCTGATCTTTCTATGTAAAGGTTAAATAAATGAAAACAATATGGCGTGACATTGGCTGATTTGTTTCTAAACGTTATCAACAAAAATGAAAAACTGGAATTGTGTTTTCGAGCTGATGTAGAAAACAGTCTAAAACAAGTTTCAACTAAGTCTGCCTTTGTGAAAGCGTAAAGTCATGAATCCAGGAAACCAGCAAAGTATAGCTTCGCTCGGTTGTTACGCCAGCACGAGAAAAAGTAGGGAGAAAACAAACCGAAATCTTAATTGCTGGATGGTGTTATAACTACATGCTTCTATAGCTAATGGATGGTGTTATAACTACATGCTTCTACAGCTAATTGTTTTCATTGAAAGATTTGTCATTACAGATGGGAGTAAATGCTGTTCTACTGATCCTAAAAAACCTTCCAACAACTGTGAACAAACTACACTTGCAGCCAAAGGCTTCATTCAAGCAGTCATAACACCCGGATATCCGAATGGTTTGCCTGAGTATCGGCAATGCACTTGGACGTAAGTCTGATAATTTTTTCTTTTCAACAAAAGACGTGATTTCAAATTTTAATTTACCATAGCTTCAAACACCAGAAAAATACAAGCTTTAAGGTCATGTGTGAAAAAAATTGAAAACGTTTAGCTGTAATCTTTCTGCTGATACCTGAAGCAAACTGCTGCAGAATACGACAAAAAAAGAAAATTGGTTAAGGTTTTGCCTGCATCACGTCAAATTTTAGAAAAGAAAAGATAAATTTTTAGTCTTTTAACGCTGCGTTCCATGCTTGCATCGATACGCAAGCTTCAACTCACCCATATTTTCGAGACGATTCACTAATCTGTGAATTTTTTAAAGTATACAAAGCCGGCCGGGAAAAAGAGTTCGTGTTGATTTTCGTGACTTCTACCTGGTCGGGCCGAATCAAGAAGGACAGTGTCAGGAGCAGTTTGTTGTCGTCATGTCATCCAAGCGATATAAGATGGGTCCTTTCTGCGGAAATACAGGTCTACAAGCAATGGTATCCCCAGGTAAGAAGCGCAAGTACCACATGCAGTAGGTGTGATGCAACGAGATTGCAAAGCGCAATGTTTTTTTGGCTAAATTGCTGACCTCTACCCCAATAAATTGTAATCAGTGGTTCCCAGATATGACGTGTCGAATCAGCCTTGTCAAAAAAAATAGAAGGTTGTGGCAAGTTTGACAATTAAATTAGAAACAAGCGGTATTTTCTTTGGACCATTTGTAAGGTCTATATAAGTTTGTTTAGATTGTCTTGCTGGCATCTTGCTGCAGCACCCCTCATTTAACTCGGCTGAAGATTTGGCGCCGCAGCGCCCTGTTGGGAGTCTCTGGGTTGTGATGCCTTGTCAGATGGAAATGCGCTCCTACGTAAAGAGCACATATTCGCAGGGTTATTTTAAGGTGTTTTGAAAGATTGAAATGTTCCCTCAAATTTTTCCAGCAAACTCTCAAAATACAATAGAAACTCTCTGTATAACCACAAAAAATACACTAAAACCTCGCTTTAGGACACTCTCGGTATTTAGATAATATAGTTGCGGTCTCTCAAAATATCTTTGCCGTCAACAAAATGACTGCCTTGATCTGTTTTACCGCCTGGCGACGAGCGATTTTTTGTGAAAAGCAAAATGTGTTGCTTACGGAAAGATGTAAAGTTAAAAGATTTCACCGAATGACAAACGAAAAACAGCAACGATATTTCTCATTTCGTTAAGTCATTTAAACTTGCAGACACCGACTTTGAAACTTCAAACGGTTTCTGTCAGATGCTTTTGCATTTCAATTTCCCTCAAGTTTTTGCTTGCAAATAAGGAAGCCGTTAACCGTTTCTGCTTTGTAATTTCCAGACAATCTACTTGTGGTTCAGCTAGAAACGCAAGCGTCCATGTCAAAAGAAAATTACAGAGGCTTTCGCATGGAATTCCGCGAAACGGAGGAAACCCCCAATCCTGAGCGTAAGAACAATTCTTTTCACATCTCAATTTAAACATTTTTGGTGGCCCCGGAGTGATTTAATGCTAAAAACATGTTTGAGTAAAGCAGAGCTTTATGTTGCTGTTTAGGTCACATTTAGCCGGAGATGTTTTAACTGCATTTATTTCTGGAGCAAATACGTGTGGTTTTGTAAAGCAAAAAAAAACGAACGCAAAACTGTTGAATGAAGTGTGATTGTTTTCCCTCTACAAGAGAAAACTGATAATTGCAATAAACATTCTAACGAATTAAAAGGTGAAAAATGAAGGTCAGCCTAGTTGTTTCTTTACATGAAATATTAAGTACAAACAGGACAAATATGACATTTATTTGTTAACATTACATTTCGGATGNGGAGTATGCAACGAAAATTTGTTGTTCAAGTTTGTCGTTTCATATTTATTAAAACTTATTCTATTTTGGCGTTTGTGGTGTTTACCAGATCTTTCACGGCGGAATTTTATAGGTATGAAAACTAAAAGCGAAGATATTATTTGATGATTTGAATACCATTTTTTTTCGAGATTCGGTCCAACACATTCTACTTTTTAGTTTAATGATTTCTTTTCTCATTTTTCCGATGTGTGGATTTTAACATGAGCTCTTACACTTCTTTTCTGAAGAAGGATGTAACATTATTTTGAAAAAACAGTTCGACCTCCAAACTGGAGCACCGGAGCTGACATGTTTTTGGTAGGAAGCCAACTTCAACAGGCGATCAGCCAGTTCAGTCCACGCAAAGGCAATCAAAATCCCACAACCACGTCACTGGTTTCGGGAACAAGAACTGCGCCAAGGTACTTGCCCGACGTACGTCAAATCAAATTAACGATCGTACACGACGAACATCTACCGCTGATAATAACATATTTTCGTATCTTACTCAGCTTCACCTCTTTAATTTTTGTTTGTCGTATATAACCAATGCCACTTTGTGAATAGCTTATTTCTAGAAAACGTTTGAATACATTGTCATATGCGATTTTTTTGCTAAAAACCACTGAAGGTCATGAAATTTTTATTGGTGTTTGCTTTACATTTTTAGCTCATTTGGGTTTAAATTATGTCTTGTCTGCAGACCTGCTAGCATGTCATCAATGTCTCAATCACACGGCACAGTTAAGAGAGGAGGAACGAAAGGTCGACTGCCAGCAGGTGGAAGTCATTGATATTGTAATTTTTAGATGGAAAAACTGGAACATGATCAAATACATTTTGATTGTTATGATTTTTCCATAGCTCTACTCTGTTTTGTGCCTAGGGTAATGTTATTCTTCGTTTGTTGTATTTTTGCTCAGTTAACAGTGATTTACGAGTTTACCCACAGCGCGCTTAATTGTAGAAATGTTTTCACCTCGCCTGAAGGCAATGAGGACTGATGTTACTATGCACTGAAGGTTGGGCTTTACATAGTGTTGTTGTGTGACTGAAATGTTGACTATGAAAATTACATCTCGGCGTTGTCATGTTGCTTGTGCGTTTACTGTGTATAAAACAAGTAGATTTCGCTTATTTCCTGCAGTCTTAATCACTACATTGCTTAGAATCATATGCAAGCCTTTTCGTGATCAAAAGTTTGCGGACATCAAGACTAAAATTATTGACTCTTTTGTTCTTGAAAAGCAAAGCAAANTGGATCGTACCTTGTTATCGCATACAAATTCCTTTCAGGCGTTCCTGTCGGACATCCTAATCGGGGAGCAAACTTCCACTACTACGGTCCTTCGCAAAATATGCGCTTCAAAGTTCCTGGTATTTTTAATAAATTGCGTGCACCCGTCGCAAACTCTGCTATCAATTTGTAATGCTGTATAATGAAATGTACCTTTGTAATTTTTTCATACCACTTCGGTGCTTTACGGGGACACAGGAAATATGCACCGTAGCAGAAAGGTTGAGACGACATCAGAAAAAATTACTGGTGCGGCATCAACGTACCTTAAAAATTGTAAGTGTCTTTATTTGTGGCATCGCTGGAAGCTACATTGATTTCAACTATTCATGAATAACATGTGTTATAATTAGCAAGAGAATGTCACAATAAACATTTCGTCGCCAGCTATGGTTAAATTTCTGCACTCTGAAATACTCTGCCGATACTACAGAGCTCTGTCTAAATGTGTTTCACTGATGATGTCTAGCTTTTCAAATGTGTTGGTTTACTGCCCTTTGATCTTTTGTGTGAAAATACTGGTTCGAGCATAGTGCAACCAAATTTTCATTCCAACCAGTTTGTCGTCCGTGGAGGAGTTCCTAGGTGTGGTGCGTAAGCGAAGGTATTTATTTTCTCTCCAGACATCAGGCCTACGATGTTCATTTCGCATTATTCAATGCTGTGAAGCAGTCTTGAAAAAGGCTCTGCTCAAAACATTATTCATGCCGTTGTTAATAAAACGCTGTGGTAGATTTGTTGCCATTTTTTCGTGACATAAACTGATTACTAGTAATTTTGCTCAAAGACGTCAAATTGGAAGAATACCTAGTTTTCATTTCCTTGTAGCAAAAGGTTGCGAGTTTTCGTTTATTTATTTTGTTGATGCTGCCCTCCTTCCGCTTTCACCATTGTATTTGTTAAACCTGGATTCCAACCCAAGTTTTCAGCATGAGTTAGAGCCAAGTAACAAGTATCGAATAGTTGGTCCATAGGTGGGTTTCAACTTTTTGTCAAAGGAGGTTTATACGTAATTCCACAAAAAACTTCAAACATTTTGCGAATTTTGTTTATCTCTACTAAAAATCAACGATAAGAGTTTTTTATTTTTTGCAGACGACACTTCAGTCCGACCTTCAAAATCCAGATTACCGCTTTCGATTGAAACCATAGCGGGAATCGCCGTGGGTGGAGTTGTACTTATAGCTCTGGTTATACTGATTGTATGCAAAGCGCGACAACGCACCAGTTCAAAGGCAGAAACTGGAAAAGCCGAAGCTGACAGTAAGTTGGGTTTGAATCTAATGCGTAAGAACTAATGCCCATTGAAAGTTTATGTGGCAACAAATGCCATGGAGTTGCTTTTGTGAAAACTGTCAAGATCGTTAGAAAATTATTGAACAATCAGTTTTGTATCCAAGGTAACCAGTTTTAAAATTAGCAGGCGATGAATCGAGTTGAAGCTGGTGAAAAGTTTATGCTAAGCAGTGAACAAGTCTTTTTTGGTATTTACTCATTCTGCATGAGCCTACTTGAAATGTGTCGCTCGAAGCTTTACTGCAGTGCTGACATGCAACTCAGCGGTGGCGGCACTATCAGTAGCCGTAGGCAACAAAAACACTTAATAGCGCAAGTGGACACAATAATGTCACATTTGTTGCAAGATGCTGCACTTCAGGCGATTTTCATAAAAGTTCTTTCAGAAATGCTGTGTGCAAAGCTGAAAAATGGTTGCCAGTGACTAAACCATTTGCCTTGTTTGCCAAATAGATTTGGCTGAGGAGGGGCAGGTATAATTCTAGTCTAAGTCAAGGGTTTTTTTAAGGAAAATGTTAGGTACCCGGTATGGTCCTGTAGGGACCCGATTTCACTGATTCTAGGGACCCGATTTTCTTTGATTTTAGCGACCCGATGATAATTTTCGCTGATTCTAGGACCCGATTTTCAATTCTAGGGACCCGATTCGGGTCCCTAAAACACCTTAAAAAAACCTGGTCTAAGTGTTAGATGTACTTGTGCAAAGTATAGTCGACTTATAAGACTCCTATGAATAGCAGCCCGCAGCTGATCACGTTTTTGCGTATGAAGGTTTAGAGGAAAGTTTGCAACGAAATTGTACAGTTTTGTGCACTAATTGTACAGTTTTGTGCACTCTATTATGTGCAAAATTTCAATCAGCGATTTTTTATTTGTACTTGCTATACCATTGAAACTTGACAGCCATATTACACCCGGCGATCTCAGCAGTCACTGCTTGTTATTCTACAGGCAACAACGATGCGTATGCCATTCATTCAACAAAGAGTGAAAAGCTTGCATCGCCTTCATCCAACGTTGGCGAAATTCCAAACATGTGGGAACCATCGCCGCCGATGTATCCATATGTCTTTGCTCCCTCCGTACCCACTCACATTCCTCCAGGTGCTTATGCAGCACCAAACGTCGTTGGCAGTTTTCAGCACAACCAGGTTTCTCAACAAACCATGTTATCTCCTCCACTCTACAACTACCAACCAGCTTCCAGCGAAGTAAAACAACCAGTTATCAACGCAACCGAACAGCAGCAAAGCTCCCACAGTGAAATGCCATGGTTCTCTGGAGCAGGAAGCAACATGTTACTGTTTGATCCGAGTACTGGAACCTACTACGATCCAAACCAGGCGCAAGTGTGTCAAAACACTTCAACCATTCACCAACCATACCAAAACGGTTCCTCAGGGTATTTTACAATGCCCTACTCTCAGCAATCGACAGAGTTCAATGGCGATCCTAAAGTGAAAACAGTTGGTCGCCGCTCTGGTCGCCGCTCTGGTCGCAAATCACATGGCAAAAACCCACACAAAAGTAAGCACAGCCGCTCTGACCAAAAAACTCGATCACAACGTCGAAGACAAACGAAGCGGTAACTTTGGAATAACGCTGTGAACAAGTCTTTGCACGATGGATCTGCAATAGATGAAAATTATCAACGACGTTTCATTGTTCAACTCACTTTGTAAGCCAAACTGTGGACACCTTTTTGAGCTGGAAAGTGTGTTTATGCATTTTTACGAAGCACAAAGTCAAAATATCACTAGAGCGCTGTAAAAGAGCGTTTCGATTTGACAAAAACCAAGATACGTTGTGCTTTCAATATTTTGGGACCGTTTGATTGAACTGGATGGTGTAGCACCATAGAGCAACTGCTTCAATTGTCTTTCGTGTGCTTTTCAAATCAAATAGTTTTTGATGGTTGCATTTCAAAACTCATGTTAGACGTTTAAGGAGTACCTCAGTGGTTCACAACTATAGGTGGTTCAACTTCAACATCTGTTTATAGTTTTCTATTTGGTTTTAGTTTCAATGCATGGACTTTGATGCTGTTGACTAGCGACAAATTATCTCAAAGCAGAAAAAATCGCACCAAGCTAGCTGCATTTTTAATTGTTTTGTTCACTTGCGTGTGTAATTAGAAATTATTGAGATATTTAAAAGAAAGTTGACGACATTGCGGTTTTTCTGGGTCCAGGTTGTACGCGGTAACAATCACGAGATCTCAACGAGTTTGGGCTAAGAAAAGTTGGGAAACACTGGATCAACCGATCTCTCACGATCAGGGCCGGCCCTAGCAGATGCAGGTCCCAATGCAAGACCTAGGCGCGGGGCCCCTCTGAGCAGTGGTCTATCCATAAAGGGTGGGACATGGTGGAACACGGATATAACGTCCTAGCATCAGATTGAGCACATTTGATAACGTTCGATGATTACAGGAAATTCATCATTCGTTCAAACGAGATAATTGTTTGCTAATAATGAGATCCATAAGACGTTTCCACAATTCTCGAGCGCAAGGAGTATCTGGCAAAAATGAACATCCTGCCCAAGCACCATGGCCGGGGGCCTCCATAGGCGCGGGGCCCAATGCAGCTGCATCGGTTGCATCGGCTCAAGGCCGGCCCTGCTCGCGATAATATATCACAAAACCGCATAGGGCCCATAAGCAGTTGTAGGATTAGTGATAGAAGCAAGATACTTACTCAAATAAAATTTATACTTTGGGTTTAGTTGATGTTAACGATCAACGAAGAAAACACCGCACGCTAATTTGCCAACTGCAAGTTTTTCACAATTTAAACAAATGTAGGCAAGGCATTGGATGAAGGAAACTCTTTCAACACACTAATGTAAATAGTATCAACTAAAAAAACAAAATATTTCACCACTGTTAAAACCTATTTCAGTCAAAGTAATTTTGCAAAAGCAAAGACAAAATGATCATCGTTGGTTCTTCATAGGGTGGACTCAGAATTACTTATGATGGTTAATCAAGTACGACTGATTATGGTCAATGAAGGATGACCAACTGAGCCCAAATTATGCTTTCATAAAATTGCAGATTGCGTTTTGCGTCTGAATTTATGAATATGCAAGAAGTTTAATTTCTGCAAGTGTACATCAGAGTAAAAAATTTTTACAGCAGACCCAGCTGGTGGAGCAGCAAGAAATAGCAACTTATTTGTACAGTCGGAGAAGTTAATGGTGAAAATACAACAATCACAAATGTAATTAAAATATTGCCTGAAGTAGTACTTCTCGGAAACCAACCAATTGTTGTCACAACCAGTCTACTGCTAGCCTGTTGAAAACATATGAAGTTTGAAGTTTTGTATTAAAATCCTGAAAAACTCAACCAAGTTGAAGCTCTAATGCAGTGGTTCTTAACCTTTTCTACCACATCTCCCTTGAGTAATTATTCCTTGTTTCAAGCTCCCCTAACTTTAAATAAGTTGTAAAAGACTTTCAAAATCTTTCCATATTGTAGAGCGCGTAAAGGGTTTCCCCTAGAAATTTATTGACGCCCCCTGAAGGATGCATGTCTCCTGTAGGACCACTGCTCTGATGTATTAATCATGCCAGAAAACGTAACTAATCTTGCAACACTAGATGTTTACAGTATTTGAAAATCCTAGAAAACGTTCTTGTAGTTGACATGAAAGAGAAAGTGTTAACTGATATCGCAAAGTTTTATTTAATACATAAGGCTAGAAATAGCAGTTAATGAGCTGCCTTTCAATTGGTTCGTGATGACGGTCAGAGGTCAGTGATCTTGATAGCAATCACACTGAAATACCTGCAGTTTAAGTAAAGTCGATTCATTGCAGTAGCGCTGCTACTGGCCATGTCTACCAATCATGTGTATCTCAAAGGTACCCACAGGTCGACGCAAAGTATAGTTAAACGGTTCCAATCCTTTTCTGTTTGCTTCTAAATGTGAAGTCGCCAAAGCAACCTCAGTACAAATTCAGTATATGTTAGATCCTATCGCATGTTCACAAAAAAAGTAGTAGCTCTGGCTTCACACAGCGTGGCGTTAATTTCAATAAAAGTGTACACGCATTGAAACCTCGTCTTCTCGTGAGAGAGCTGTTACTGTCCACTGCTTGGCCTCACTAGATCTCGGGGCAAGTGTTTTTGTCTTTCGATTTGTCTCATCGTCCAGAAGAATGGTCAGGTCTTGCAGTCCATGAGGAGGTCAGTGGATCGGACATTGTAGGACAACATGGTCGATGGTTTGTTCTTCTGCACCGCTGCACTCACAGGCCGCAGAGGAGGCCATACCGCATTTGTATAAGCAGGAGCGGAAACGTTCGACACCGGTGCGGAGGCGGTTAAGCCGGACCCAGGCTGTTTTTGGAAGGGTCTTTGCAGTATGCAGGAGAGTGGGTGCTGGTGTCAGGGCTGAAAGTGCAGAGTCTTGTAGGGTTGAACAATCACTCCGCATTTCATTGGTGATCCGCCCAGTGCGCTGCACGTATGCTGTTTGAGTTACTGTACGGCGGGTACAAATAAGTTTCTCGATGTCAGACGCCGTGCAGTCGCACTCGATGGACAGGTGACCACTGAGTGGAGTAGGTGTCCACCCTCCATGGCGCGGCGTGCTAGAGACACTGTGGCTTCTTTGCGACGAAGCTCAGCAGGTAGGATGCCTGCGAGGATAAGAAGGTTGTTCGCTGATGTAGGACGCACAGACATCCAGTCACAATTCGCAAGGTATCGTTGACGGTAGGGTCAATGAGGCGGGTGTGAGCACCAGACAGGAGCGCAGTATGTTCTGCGGTTGAATGCACCAGGGCTAGGGTGGCTGTTCGCAACGTTGTTGCTCCAGCACCCCAACCGGAGCCAGCAAGCCGCCTCAAGAGCGCAACGCGTGATGTCAGCTTTTTGCGAAGTGACTCAAGGTGTCAACGATACGTGAGCGACCTGTCCAGCGTAACTCCGAGATATTTGGGCTTGGAGCAGAAGGGCAGGATTTCGTTGTTGTACTGTAGTTGACTTTAAGCTCAAGATTAGCTTCCTTGTCAAGGTAGAAGGCTGCCGACACATTTTTTGTAGTGCTGAAGATACACCAGGCTGTTTTCTACCTTGCATTCAAGTGCACAGTAAAAGTACGCTAATACCGAGATGCACGTGCACGTTAAGTGCAAGTGTACAACAGAGTAAATTCTAATAGCAAGGACAAGTTATCGTTCACAAGCCGAGAAAGCTTAGAACTACCAGTTGTCGGAAGAAGGTTAGCACGAAGTTACGTCAGCGGCTTGTTGTTGAGTTCGATATTTCGTGGCATCACAGTTCACTTTGCAGTCTTCCTGTATAATCAATGAATGCAATTTTAGTGCGGGTAACACTGCACACCTACCGGAAAACACATAAGCATTTGCAGCAAAACCTGCTACTTTACTGAAGGTCATATCTTTCGTCTATTTTGAAGTTTATAGGTTTTTGCTATTTTGAAAACGATTTGTTGTTAAAACTCGACATAAAATTTATTTGTGGTCTTTTAAAATCATGGAGCTACTGAAACTGTGACCATGCCAACAAATGTAAGATAATAGCAATCACGCATAACCTTATTTAAAAAGTGTAAGACTTAATATTTTGTAAAGCACAGCACGTTCCACTTGTGCTGCAACACGCTGACCAGTGCCCACGCCACAGTTAGTTACACTCGTGAAATATTACTTTAATCTAATTTCGAATGTCAGCACGAGTTGCTTACACTAAGGTAATCTACAAAAAGTAGTCCATCTATAGTTCATTGATACCAATTGAATCGAATTTGGGTGAGGGTTTTCAAGTGTTTGTGAAATAGTTTAGGATAACAATTATCATTTATTTTTTCCAATGTTTCTTTACAATGACTTTCTCTCAAAATCAGGTCCTATAGGCATGCGGGAAACAAATATACTCCATATGTTTTCTTCATTCGTGGTTAGCCAGGAAAATCTTGATTTGAAAACTCTTGCAATTTGTTTGAGCAGCTTTTCTGCAAACTATATTCCACCTCCGCTGCCTGATATAGTAAAATGCAGATGTTTCCCAACAAGGTTTAATTAAATAATCAGTTAACTTTTTAATAGAAGTGAACTTTAGCTGGCCAAGTAATTAAAGGTCAATACACATTTACTTGTGGCTGATGTGACGTATACTCTACACTAGTGGTTCCAACCTTTTCAGGAGAAGAGATAAACAATAATTTGCGGTGCCCAATGGCGCCCTTTAGTGTTTTAATATGAGGTTTGGTTACATCTTGACCGTGCACTGTATTTTTGAAGCTTGCGCCACCCTTCAGCTTTGTAACTGGCATACAAGTTGAAAGACCTTGCTTTACACCTTTGCGCAAAAAAAGGCAATTAACCTTTGAGACATTTTTTTTTCAGTGAAGACTTACTTTGTAAAAAGATTCGTTTGCGCAATAGCTTCAATTCATATATGCGATATTTTTAACAAAGCAATTTTGCAGAATGCAAGTCAGTGACACTGAATTTTCGATGCTCCTTTTAAGGAAAATAATGTTGATTGCAAAACAGTGCGCTTACCTGGTTTTCAGACAAAAACTTTTCACGGAAATGGAGGGAATTGAGGTTAACATGAAAATGTCTCTGCTTTCGGTTATAGTAGCTTTCCAAAACGCTGATGGCCAGTATCAAGCACGCACTCGCAGAAAGAACAATCAGTAGTGTGATGAAAACCGTGTTCGCTGACCTGCAAGCAAGCATGAGGATTTGGTAACAGCTTGCCTTGGCAAAAGGAAAAATGTTATTTCAAAAGTGTAGGCAGTAATGAAGTTTATAGATCTCTTGACATTGCCAACATGATTGCATGCAAGATAACGAAAAAAAGTGTCACTATTTAAGCAAATAATTCACCAGACCAGTGATACAGTATCAGATAAGAGTAACAAATAATCTCATCTTTGTTCTATTGTATAGATGTCTGAGACATGTTTGCCTGGTTAAGGAGGAAGTATTTTGAAAAACACCTGATTAATTGTAGTTGGCAGAGAACAAGATGAGAGAACATGAGTAAAATTATTACTTTTTTCCTTTCAAACTTTTATCGTTTGCAAAATAACAGCACATTTATACTAAACCTCCCAAATTTAAAAAAATGCACAGTTTTGTCATTTTTCTTTTCTGCAACATATAGCGGTAAATGTTTTTCTATTATACTGTCTGGGATAACTGGAAAAAAGGATAGTGCAACGCTGATAGCCAGACCTACTAGTAGAGAAAATCACTCTTTCAATTCCTTTGTTTGGGAACAACATGCACGACCACACAAAACTGCAGTACCCCCTCAAACAAATTCTGGCCTTGGAATTGTTTAACCAGTAAAAATGCCCACACAACAGATATTTTTCAAGACCAACACTACAGATAGACTGAAACACACAGGAGTAAAACAATTTTTTGTGTCAGGAAAAGCTTTGGAGAAAACATAAAGAAACTAAAACCTCTCTTTCTGCCAAAATTCTAACCATAAATGGTTAACCAAAATTCCCCTCGTTTTGATCAACAGGCGAAACGCTATGAAAGCCTTGAGAAACTTTAAGAACGAAACTCGCAACGACTTTTAGACCGAGATCTGACATCCTGCTTTCTCGATGTCCCAGGCCGTTGAGAGCTAATGTAATGCTTTCTTGTTTAAAAAAATAAAATCATTTTTCTTCTATCTATTTATTGGTATGCCACCCAATTGTGTGATCAGGCAGACAACATATGTCTTACGTGCTCTAGTTTTTGATTTCGTGAACTAATTGCTCGTTGTTTGAGTTTGATGTCTGGCAGAAGAAGACTGAAGCCCTTTGGGGAATCAACAGACGTATTTCTTTGAAACGAAAGCTAGCTGCCGCAGAATATTGACTTCCTATACCGCGAGCCTAAACCCACTGGACCTTTCGATAACCTTAACGAAATGCCAACACTGCTGTTAAAATACCGTATGAAATGCGTTTTGTAAAATCGGGAAAGCATAAAAAGTAATTGGGAAAAAATGTAGTTGCTGACCTTTTTGATACGGTCTCTCTTTTCTGATATTTCTATTTTAAATGTGTTTTAAGTTTATTTAGAAGTTGCTGCAACAAAACAACCCCAAGTTAATGTGCAACTTTTTTAACTTATGTTTAAACGCTTTCGCTCAAAAGCATCAGAATGTTTAAAACAAAACGGGCATTTCATTTGTATTTCGAGTATGCTAAGATAGACAACAAATTACAAAGATAACATGGCAAAAAACAATCCAGGGTTTAATTGGCCTTTGCATGACATCAGTTCGGAATTTTTGGATGTATCGGCTATAAAATGGGTTAATTTATCAACTTTATGGTTGATTTATCAATTTTTTAAATCAATCAACTGTAAAACTTCAAGGAACTGCAAATGGGATTTGATGCTCAAAATACGCCGTTGGCTACACCAGCTCAATGACAAAATTTATTGGTCATTAGTTATCTGAGAGCTCTATTTTCGTAATTTTTGACAGTTTCTAATTCATTTATCAAAATAATATCTTAAAAGCGAAAATACTCATATTTTTTACTGCCCATCCTTTTCAGATACACAATTTCAAAATGTGTTGCACTGGTAAATGTGATTGACAAATAAAAAGACTGCTTTTTATTTTGAAAATGTCAATAATATCAATTTTGCTTTGAAACGCTTTGGGGCACTGCTCTGGTGTTTACCAGGCTCATTTTTTTACTTGTTTGTTACATGGTTTATTTATTTATTTATTGTTTTATGTGACTGAGCTAATAAGCAGAAACAATGCAAAATGCCATCATATTCCAAGAAGTAACCAGCAATTGTCAGTGGAAATTATAATAAATGAAAACACAATGGCAAAAGAACTGATCAATGTAAACAAAGATGGTATACTCGTACTGCGTCACNTAGGATTGGTGAAAGGCTGTGGAGGTCGTCCAGTCAACCAACCTCATTTGACTTATAACGCTGCTCGTAAGCAAATGAAAANAGTGCATTAGTATAGCCATAAAATTTAACTTACTTTATTATGATTGTTGCTTCCAGCAAAGATCCTAGTTGAATTGTGATTTGTCCAGGAACAGTGGCATTGTTCATTTTGCCACTTTATCTACACAGCACACGTTCAGAAACTAGGTTCAAAGGGTTCCAGAAGTTCAAACTCTTCAATCTCGAGTTACTTAATGGTGGAATTCTTTACTGAACAAGGACAGGAAAACTGCCTCGAAACAGTTAACGCTAAATATAATAGGCTACAGCAATATATTTCGAAAATACAAAGCTTGTTAAAATGCTACTCTTTTCCTTTTATGCCTTCATACCTACTAGCAACCTGTTCACTGAAAGCTTATTTTAATTTTGATAAAATACTAAATGGTTGTTAGTTAGAACGTTACAGGCAACGGTAATGAACAGAGAAGGTTTATGAAACAAAGCGCAATCATGTGAGGAAAATCCACACTTTTTATGCTTCCACTTTTATCGGGTAAGTCGTTTTGATGGATTGTTGCTAAATCATTGCAAAATAAGTATTAAGGGCTTTTAGGCATGTTTTTGACCGTTTTCATATTCATGATTGCCAACTGCTTCTGCAGAGCATTGCCGACGTCGGAAACCAATTGCTGGTGGGGTGGCAGAGTTTGAAGTACAATTTTTAAGTGCACAACTGAGCAACACGCATTGATTTATCCAAATTTACATGTTAAATTACCGCTAAGCAAAAATTTGGCCCAAGCACAGGCCATTTGTGCGCATAAGCGTGTAAAATTTTCCTTTCCTGCTGTCAAACACTAAAGTCTCCTTGCTCCATTCGAAGCATCCTGATCTACGCGTTTGAAATAGCACAGGTACAGCACAGTTCGACAATATTTGATCAGACCCACAAAAGTTTGTCATGAACATACTATTAAACAAAGATATTTCGTAAACTTTTGAAGTGTTTTGGCGTGGAAAGCCCCAACTGCCATTTGTGTCGTAGCTTGTTAGGCAGTAAATTAGAACACAAAATTACACCTTATAACAACTTATGTTTCTAAGCTTCACCCTTACCCATCAACTGCAGCCTGACCGTTAGTAACTGGCGATTGCCGAGTCCGCAAAAGCAGCAGCAGTGGCTCAAACCTTCATTAGCTTTGCAGCAATGGGGATTGGGCGGGCGGTCGATCAAACGCTTTCGTTCCAGATGCTTCTCATTTTTCAACAAGCTTTTGGCCGCTCGGCTGGAACGCTTGCCAATCGTCATGGATTACAGATCTGCGTCCGAGCTCCAGAGACCATTACGCATATTACATTTTCCCAGCACAAAATTGGGATTGAATCACATTTGCAATTCTCTGACTCTCTGAGAAATTTTCAGACAATATTGCAAGATTGCCAGGTGAAGCAGTAAACACGCAAAAAATCTAAGATTTTTATCTCTGTCTGACTAGCGAAGAAAGCTTCAACTAATTTGATTGACTGTGTCCCGGTTTCTGAGCACAATTACCGTTCGATAAATATTATAGTTTTGAAACCAAATAAATGAAGATACTGATCAGACCAATGGAGCATAAACGTTTCAGGAAGTACCTCAGCAAACTCCCAGTCCAAACAGGGTAAAGTAGGATTTCTTAAAGTTTACATCAGCAACACCAGCACGCCTCGAAATTAGATTTGGAGGTATTGAGTATTTCATTTCAGAATAAGTGATGTACTGTACAGTGAAAGCTCATTATAACACGATCGTCAAGATCCAAAAAATGCCATCGCGAAACAGAAATAATTCCCTACGGTGAATCCATAAATGAGATAAACATGCCAAAGTGGACTCAACTTTTTCAATTCTTTCGTGCATTGTCAAAAGTTTTTGATCATAGGGGTATTGATGCTTAAAAACGTCAAGGATCACTGGGTTGAAGTGTATGTGTTTTCCAACTTTTTAACATGATATGTTATGGCTTGTTTATTTTGGGAATATGAATGCGAAAAGCACACCTATAGTAAAATAGGCGGACAAACAATATACAGGGGAGCGTCCAGGTTTGGTTGTGGGACGGGTCAAAACAAAGAAATAGTGAAAATCTGCAGGTAGACCAAAAAATTGCCAACACGGATTTCCAGTTCGTGGAAATGGAATTGCTGGTAACATGTCTCATTCTCTAATTTTCCATGCGCTCAATTGCACACAAGTAAATTACCTAACGAGAGAAAAGATAAGTAAAAGTGTTTTTCTTCTTACTGCCATTAGTGCTTTAACTCTTAAAATGCTCTTGTGGTTTTTTGAAAATGAATGGGATGTACTTTCCCAAAGACTGAAACACATCTTGTAAGTCTGACCTAGAATTCAGCAAATGCAGCACTTATTAAATGGACGGGTTGTAGTAGCCAGACTCGTAGCCACGGGAGGCATTCGGAGACAATGCCCCCCAAATTCGTTTTGTTCCCCCTCCCAAATTTCGTTGTGCCCGAAATTTTTTATCATATTTATCTGTATTTTAATATGTTTATTTTAAACATATAATCAAAGCAAAAATCTTGACCCCATAAAATTTATTTTTGCCCCCAAAACTTAAAGCCTAGCTGCAGGCCTGGCTTAGCAAGGATAACTTCATTTTGTTTTCAACCACCTTTCACGTAAACTGCAGATTTTTGCACAATAAACTCCCAGCACAACCAAGAGCTCTGGAAAACAGTGCACTAAATTGTACACTTTCCCATGGAACCTATTGTTCAGAAACGTTTTTGAAATTATTCATATTTTTTTTGCTTGCAGGACTGATTTGTGTAGGAAGTGCTTCATAAATTACAGTTTGAACATCAAAGAGCGTTAAGTCGCAGTGTGGAATGAGTTTTCTGAAATTTCATGGAACTACCAGGCGTCGGAATTAAGGTTGTAGTAAAATAACTTTCAAAACAGCATATGTCCCTATCCCGCTCTCAGATCTGCGTCTGCGTAATGCAAGACAACGGGTGTGAAACTTGATGAATTTTCTACCTACACAGAAAGCGGGTAGATTAAAAATTGTCAGTTGACATGAACATTTTGTTGATAAAGCGCGATTTTGTTAAGTTTGTCCGAAAACCGTGTTTTAAAGATGCGATGCGATGCTGCCACCCAGAGTCATATATAATTAATAAAAACTCAGTACCAGTCAAACTGACTTCATTCATTATTAACAGCTTTGCTGGTAATATAATGACCATGCAAATAACTGAGAATCATAATCACAAATGGTGGATTTTATGAAAATACTGCTGTTGCTGAAAGCGCATGTTTGATAACCAGAGATGTGAGAGTTCACAGGAATGGCCACTTCAAATAAT
>JGI24159J19872_10002447_pt1 | contig 22109 bp, 11 predicted proteins | sample Ectturendosymbi4_FD_19872 | JGI IMG/M metagenome (IMG submission 19872) | reverse complement strand
CCTTGAGCTTGATATTTTACAAAAACTTTATTACCTGTGCAAAGGAGATTAATTGTTTTCGCATACTTTTTGCTTGTTAATTTGTCGACGTAATGCAGATACCACGGAATAGATATGCATGCAAATTTCAAGGAACATTGTAAATGGGCCAAAAAGTAATGATTACGTTTCGGTAGGAATCTGCGTTATCGTCTGCATCCAGAAACCATCTCACCACTTTTTGCAGACCTTTCGTCCACCACGCATGTTTAAGATTGTGTTCCGCGATAGTTCACTTTATCCGAAACAATTGCATTTTTTGTCTGCTAAGGCTGATCAGTGCAAGCGTTGACCCCGTTGGCTATATTAACAATTTCTGTAGCATGATAAAACTGTTGCAAGTTCAAAAACAGCAGTTGTTAATACAAAAGCATTCAGGCATTTGATAATGTCTCAGCAGGGAAAAATGAAAACTAAAGTTAGCTGGACTTCCATAAGGAACAAAAAATCGAAAGTTTACTTGCGTACTTCATGCTCATTCTCAATTCTTGTGTAGTTTAGCAAGAACCGATCTTTCAAACCGGGGTGTGCTCCAGCCAGTCCAGCCGCACACTTTCTATGCTCGACTGCTCGTATTCGACAAGACATTAGCGCAGCCTGATTTTGCAGTTGTAAATTGCTTGGCGCATTGATGAGTGTGTTTTATTCCCCTGTTTTAACACGCAGCCTGATATTTTTATAGTTATGAATTGCTGTGTCGTGGCGTTTAGTTTATTTTCCTCGGATAGCCTAACTTGGAGCGTTAATAGTTTATATTCAGTGCAATGACACATAAAATAAGGGGAGTGGATGAAGAAAAATATGAATTATGTCAACAAACTTCACCAAAACGTTGGCTTGGAAGTAGGAATATGACGTTAAATTCTGACGTCACAAATAGCCCACACCAAATACAAATGACCACTATACGCCACTGAATCAACCCACCCCATGAAAATTTTCTGCGTACGCCACTGCCAGCAGGACATTACATTAAACACATTGTCGCGGTTTAATGTAGATTGTGATCATGGCAGTCGGCCTCATACTTTTACTTTGAAACTTTTCCAGTGATGAAGGGTTTATGATTTTCAAATCCAAACCCAATCCAAAAATTTATTTCAAAATCAAGTGGAAATCCGAAAACCAAATCTTGCCTAAATCGAAATTCCTCTCACTGTTATTATGCAAGGTCCATATGTAATCCAACTCAAAGATTCAAAGACAAGAAACAGTCTACGAGTATAAATTAATTCAAGCCAACTTGTGTTCAGTCTTTGGCTCACAGCATCATAACAACTGACACTGCAGAGACTTCAAAATAATCACTGTTAGCAAGCGATGCAATGAGAAGCTCTGTGAAGCTTAGCAATAGCGTGTAAGATATCAAAGCAGAAGACTAACCGGAATGCAACAGAAACGACTCATTAGAACTCGGCTACACATTGCACATAAACAATGATGAACTGTGCTAAACGTCATAAGGCCTAGGTATTAGGTATTGCGGTATGTGTAAAGGCCAATCTACACTGTTGCCAGGAGTAGCCGCGCACGATTCTTTGTTTGTTTTGTTGCGTCGATTAATTCTGCGCTCGTGCACGGCTCGGCACGGCAACTCCAGAGCGCGATACAACAAATAATGAATCGTGCGCGGCTACTCCTGGCAACTTCTCAGTGCAGATTGGCCTTAATGATGAGAGAGAAAAGGGGACTGGATCAATGAGAGTCAGACTAATTCTGTAACTTTGATGACATGATACATGAAAGAGGAGACATGTTTCGCTGGTCATAGACAAGGCTCAACATTTAAACAAACACAGTATANAATCGCGACGGATTTGGGAAACAGCACTTAACCAAACTTTTCAATACAGTCATCTGCAGTCCCGAAATTGATCCGAAAGTTGCGAAGAAGTTCAAAATAATATTATAGACACCAATCCAAATCCGTTTAAACAGAAATTATAAAAACAAATCCATCAAATAATAGAATGCAGAAAGATTTAAACACAAATCCAACTCCACATTCATCTCTGGTCATTTATTGGGCATGCGAAAGACATGGTAATACATTTCTTGTGGCAAGGTTGGACAAGACTTGTGGAAATGACTGAGAGTGAAGGAGACAAGTAAAATGGAGACTGCTTTCACGCTTTCACAAGAAACTTAGATCTAAATAACCTGTTAACAAACCTGCTGAAACAACATTGGGCACCATTTTTAGCTTGTTGAGCACCATTTTGTAGCAAAAAAAGAAAAATGTTAAATTTCATTTGTCTCGACATTGACTCGAGCTTGCAAACCACTGACTCCATGTGACTCGACAGTTCTTGTGACTCGACCAGGTCATGACTCCACTCTGAGATGACTCAAAAAATGTTAGATGACTCTGAGTTAACTCTGACTCGAAGGGCTTGTGTCTATGACTGGACAAACATGAATCGGGCACATCACTGCTTTTTTGTGATTTCTTCTTGTGGCCTGCTTACCTGAGATAGGCAGGTGAAGATCAAAATCTTAATCGCAATTTGCAGGTTTCATTTGATTTTGTCAAAAGCATTTCAAGCTCAGTTTTTGTCATAACTGCAAATGTTTTTTTGAAAATTGGTTTACTGCACTACTATTTTACTGAAGTCACTATGTCGGGTTGTTTGTCGATGCCAGTGCTTCGGTGTTTCAAAAAAATCTCAAATGTTCAGTGGATGTATTTATATATTTTTTCACTTCATCTTCCAAAATAATTTTACTGAAACACAAACGTCCGATTAACAATTCAATCATAAACAAAATAACCAGCATTGCACCGAACGTCAAATTTCAAATATGGAAAGCAACGTTTATGTTTTCTTAACTTCTTAGATCAAACAAATTAGTGGAAAGTTAAACTAAAACGCACTTAAGTTTCAGCATGTGGCACAAAAAAATTGCTTGTAGACACAGTCGAATTTTTGGTTTTAAAAGCATATTTACCTGTGCTGCTGTAAGACTATACCCCAAAGCTGTATGAACTAGCAGAGTGATGACCGAAACTAGTGTTGGAGTAACTTGATTCACACCGCTAGTGATGTTGTGGAGGGTGGCGCTCTGTCTCAAAAAGACTGCTTCCTGTTCTCGCAGACAAGCTGAAAAATCAATTGAGAAACGCTGCTGAGCGAGAATCAAATTTACTCATTGTATCCATCCTGAATTGAAAAGATTAACCTCATATTTACTAAAAAGAATTGCGTATTTGCACTTACGGTATACAAAAATCGAATCTTCACATTTTCTGGTCGAGCTTATATGTTACGATTTGCAAAACGCCTGTTCACAACTTTAATAATCCTATTTTTACAAGCTGCATTAAAATCCGATGCCTTTCTCGTCAAATCTTCTCCACATTTTTGTAACTGAATGATTCGAAAATTTACACACAGTTCCAAAACATTTTGTGCATGCCCTATTTTTCGACTTTTTTCATGACACGGTTAAAACTTATCCCAGCACAGGGCACATTTCTATCTTCTTCACCTGATTGGTTTATTCCAGTGCTCCTTTAAATGACTCAAACCAGGATTCGTAACTTGATGTTGGATTAAACAATAGCTCTAGCAATAACAATGGTGAATTCGTTATCCAAGGACCTTATTTTTAAACACAACCATGTACCAACTGATTTCTCGAAGTTTTGTTCCCACGCGTAGAACTTGATGAGTTTGATGCAAGTCAGTATTTCGTGTATCACCCGAACTCGTCTATCAGTGAAAACGATTGCCTTTGCCCGACAACGGTAGCCAAGTTTCATAATTGCGACCTGCAACATTGCATACCAAGTGTATATCTTTATCATTCAAATACAACCTATTTTACATTACATGTTGAGTTGCTCCCCACAAAGATGGACTTTCCTTTCAAGGGAGGGATTACTTGATAAAAATAAACCAGTCTGCGCTTTTTCAGATAGAATAAATTATGATTTAAGCTGAAAGAACAGCAAACTTTTTTCACTGTTTGAAATTTTTTTAAAAATAAACTTTTTACAACTACAATATACGATGAAATTTTATCAATACAGGCCACTTAACTTGCTTTACTCTTATTTGCTTAGCATCAAAAGTGTTATTTTGGAAAAGGCGATATGCATTAAGTGAAAGTATTTGCCATTAATGCTTGTTTCTTATTTTGTCAAGACAAAGTAAGTAGCTAAAACGCTTTCTCCTTTGCTTGTCGAAGCAGACTGTGCTAATGGGCTTTCCCTTCCTCGTAAAAGACGTCGTGCTACATGCCCTTGCGTTACTCGTTTGCACAAATCATTATTAATTGATTTGTTGAAGCTACTACCAACAATAACAGACGTGCAACGCATTTACTACAAGCGACAATACGTGCAGTTACTACCGACAGCACATCAACGTTTGCTAACCTGCATCGGAACTACTAACAAGTAGCACAGCAAGCCGACAACAGCAGTCCACCCAATTACAAATCCGGCATACACCATACCAGCAGCAACACCGAAAGGCGCGCTGCAGAAGAAATTCAAGTAGAGGAACATTTCGAAAACTCTCTGCAAGTCGTTCACCAGGATGTTAATTACCTGCAAACCAAAACCATTTTCTAGATTTATTTGCATACCTCAAGGTAATTTCACAACAGGTAATTTTCTGATGCTTGCTTGTTTTCGCACGCTGTCGTTTGGACCGCATAAGTGTTCACATTTTACAAACATACTGTACCTCTCCCATAGACTTGTCTTGAAGACCTTTCAGTCTGATAAGTTTTGAATAGAGCAAACTTGAAAGCGACGATCGAAGTCTAATTGAAGTCCTGCAATGTTGAAGCCAATTCATTTATCAGTACAATCACGCTAAGATTTGAAGCTAGCAGAAATATTAAACAGAAACTTTCTTAAGCTTTGTCTGGGTCACAATGAAATGAACATTGTTTTTCAGCTACCACTGTAAGTGCATTTTAAAAGACTTTTTAAAAGTCAGCAACTTTCGCAAGTACTTGACTTATGAAACTTGGAGATGTAGTCCTGAGTTTGTGAATCTGGTTGATAGTGATGTTTATTTCATTATCTTGTTTGGCAGTGGCGTGTTGTAATGTGCTTCTGTACACAGTGAGTTTCTTTCCATATTTGAAAGCTATATTTTAAATTCAAAATTGTTTGAAAATTGTAACTGGATCCTTCACAGCCATTGGTTCCTGGCATAATTGTTTCATATCTCGTGAGTAACACGCTAAAGAAACAATTTTTTTGTACAAATTTTTTTTCAATTTGCATCCCATTATTTGGGTTAGGTTGTATTGTTCCGCAAAACCTATACGTAGGTAGCAGAACAAACTTTGCAGCGTTACATATTACTTATTTCGTAATAGTATTTATTTTCTTATTATTTTTCCATAAACAAAAGTAAATAAAAAATGAAATTTCTAAAGAATATGAATTCATTTATCAGAGATTCCAGTTTGTGTTGATGACTGATACCTGATGTTGATCATCCACGAAGAGCCGAAAGTCAGGCTCCTGAACAAATCAACTCCAAGTAACGCAAAGCAAAGTCCGATTCCGTAAACAAAAGACGGTGTCTTCTCGCTGGTGAAGTTTACTAATGCGTTCACCATGAACGCCTTTCCAAAAGCAAAAGCAACTGGTTAAATACGAACCAATAGTGATGGGTTTTAACTTATACTATCACAAAAACAAGATTGTGAGATGCGATGAGTGACATTTTGAAAAGCGGTCGGAAAGCACGTGATACTCTGTTACCATGAGCGTCGGAAGGGGGTCGCTGGGTGCCACAGCCCTTCCCCTAGATTTGGAAATTCGATATTTTCTTATTAATTTTTGCGTTGAAATATATTTTTCTCTCGGTTTGAGTTGATAAAACCAACCTTCAACCACCCCCTGGAAAACATCCGTTGGCTCACGCTTGAAAAATCGAATACTGCTCCCCGCCTGCAAAAATCCTTCTGACGCCCATGTCTGCTACCATAACTACAGTTGTTTACAAAATGTTAGCTGCATTGGCAGCTGGACGCAGAGAAGACACTAACCGGTCCAACGCTTCCTGTCATCAGTGAAAGTGCACACAAAGCAAATGAAATGAGAAATCGAGTCTGGCAAAATCGAAACACGACCTTCCGCGCTTGCGGAGTCTTAGTCTGCTTCTTTTCCGCTTCAAAGTATAATTGACGGAGCCTGTTCCAAGATCAGTAAAACAGTAAAACGTTCACGCTGCGTGCGGCGCAACTAACAACCATTTGCAGTAACGTCAAGAAAATCATCCGACGCGTGAATTGCGCATTAATAATACTTTTTTTAACAAAAAGGACATCCAAGTCGAATTTAAAGAAACTTATAGATAAAGTGTAGTTTAAGAGAGTAGTACGTTATTGCGAGGAAAAACAGTTGTTTTGGACAACCGAAGCTTCCCGAAAGCACAAGGTGTAGTTACCAACCACGTTTCATTTGTGAAAACGTCAATGACTGTTGTAGGGTAAGTGTTCTTTTTGTTGCATTGCAACCTAACATTTATTTCACTGGTTTTCGTCAACTGATAATTTATCTAAGGCCCCTGTTTCCTGCTACATTCCTGTATTAATTTGTTGTTCCGAATTCCCTAAACGCTTCACAACAAGTTTTTTTATTTCATTCCAACCATTTACAAATATGGATTCGTGGTTTTGGTTTCGAAAACTTTTACGCCATGCACGTAACAAAACAAACTAAAAAAAACTTTCATCTTTTCACAGTTGAGCTCCATAATAAACGGTTTGTTTATTTGCTCCTGTTGAACCTTTAGAAATTTCCCATTTGGTTAATAACCGAAATCGGTAACTGATGACCTACGTACTATAACCTTCGAATGCTTGAAATCTTGCAATTATAAATGTATTACCCGATTCTGATTTAAACCGTATCACTAATTTATCAAGTAAATGTTGTAATAACTTTTGCAAAATTTTAAGTAAAACAAAACCACAAAAAAAACTTACCGCGCGCCAGTGATTGACACAAGATCAAATTTTGACAAGGTTGGCAAATCTTCATAATTTATTTCTTTCCTTGCTTTGTAAATGGCTTTGCTTAGCCAAGTGACCAAGACAGAAGACAAACAACCAGTGCTGTCTATCGGGTCGTCATCGCTGGATAAATCAAATAAAAAGTTTTTACAGTACTGCATATGTGCTCCTCGCCATAAAATTTCTTCACAGGTTTGTTCTATCCTTTGTTTTACCGTTATCTACAGTACACCGCTACAATCGGTTCAAAATAGGTACAAAACCCTGAGCACTGTGTTTGCCTAATAACGCGTGCTTTCACGGCTTCAAGTTACTTGTTTGTGTCAGGACCAGAGAGTTAATTTTTAAACATCACTATTCAGCACTTGACAGTTGCAACGAACTGCTCTTCTGAAAAAGAAAATATGGGTCCATCGCTGTCCTTGAATGACTTTTGACCAAAAATAGCAACCACTCTTTGACCAAAATTGACAAAAAATAGCAAAATAACCAATTGACGAAAAATAGCAACCACTCTTCAATCAGTGCATTGAGCATCAAGGAATGTTTTTTCCTGGGTAATTTTACGAGATATTCTGGGGAAAGTAAACATGAACTTTGAACCTGCATGAGTCACTTTTCAGAAACGAAAATATTTGCTGTATGCGCCAAAATTTCCTTCCTTGATTTGTGTTTTTCGGATAGGTTGAATAACATAGGTGATCATAAATGTGATTGATTGTAGGTCCACATATTTTTTAAATAAAACCATTCCAAACCTTGAACTGACTAAAACATTTTTCACTTGTAGCAAAGTAGCATTAGATCAACCATTTTTAGCATAGCCTCACACATTTCATAAGAATCTCAATGATCTAGGCGCGTAACCATCAGTATGAATAGGGGGCAAACAACCACCGAGTCCCAACATTTCAAAATTGTAACGCGCCTTGTTTTTAAAGCATCAACCACAAAACTTGCTTCGGAAGTCGGTGTCTTAGAGCAAATACGCTACTTGGCTTTCATTGAACGTGTGTTGGTGTACATCAGAAGCGTCTAAATATAAAAAGTGCCATCATAATGGCGGCCATGATAGCTTCCTGCACATCTGCAATTTTGGTTGCGAAGCATACTGCAGGTCGTGCCACGCATCATCGACATGTTCACAAGCACTTTTGCAGGAAAGTTTTACGAGTAAATGATGGCATTGATCCAAAGGCGAATTTTCATTTTCGGGGCCCCAGGCTGTTTTAAATTGGCGGCCCTTCTGGAAAGTTCGCGACGACTAATGTCATACAAATTAAAATTAGCACTACATGTGCTCGCTATATTCACTGAACAAGTTGTTGCAGTTCATAAGCATATTAGTTTATTCTGAATTCCTGTCGATGTCAGGAACAAAAACAGTCGAACTGAAACTAACGAAAAAGTCAGCGGTGAAGTTATCTGGCCACACTTCTATTACATATTTATTGAGTGCCCTGTGCAATTGCACGCTTTGCCAAGTATCAAGAGCTGGCTCTGAAGAAAGCACCTGCACTTCTTAAAACACCTGACAGCCTGTTACTGTACATAGTCGGCGATCGACGGGTCTTTTGTCTGCAAAATCGCTGAAAATTGTGTCACCTTTCCAGCTAAAGCGTGTTCAGTATGCAGAATAGCAAGACTTTGCAGCATGCTCCCCCCCACACCAAAACATAGGCGTTTTACCTTTCGTAAAAATTTTGCCTATACATACAGTAGAATTTGCCCAATTTGTCACCTCAAGGAGATTAGAAAATAGTGACGAATTAGGCAAAGTGACGAATTATGCAAACAGGTGAAAAGTCTATCATAGAAGCTTGTATACTTTATCATAGTAACTCGTATGCATAGTGCTCTTTTTCGCAGTAAAATACAAGTTTATGACGTTATGGTTGAATACAACAATTAATTCCTCTACTTTATCTGGACTCCTCCATTTAATCTAGCACCTTATAAATCTTTAACAAACTGAAAGACTTCACGCGTTCTTTCAATGGGGAGTCGGGTCGCGCTTCGCACCTCGTGCATAAATTCGATAAACAAATTGCGAGGGGCAACAATTCTCAGATAAAGATCCTTAATTTTTTGAATTCGCACACGTACTAGCTACTCAGACATCAAAAGCGGAACTGCAAATGACGTATTAGCCNAACAAAACTCTTGTCAGGGATAGAAAGAGGTTACGAANTTAGCGAATTGACAAATCAGACGATGGCGAATTAGACGAACAGAAATGTGCATAAAAGATAGGAATTCTGCCGGTACCGACGAAAAGGTAACGAATTAAACGAATTGACGAAGTAAACGATGACGAATTAGACGAGTTGTACTGTAATACATAAATATTAGAAAGGACACAGACTTCGACTTTGTCATTTGCGCCATTTCGCACAGATTCGCCACTGTAGTTTGCGCTATTGAATATCTGCAGCCTCTACGCCTTTATCCAGTATCTGACCGATAAAAAGCAACAAGAGATAGACCCAGGATGAACGAAAGTACCTTACTGGCCTCGTGTAATCTGAATAAGTAATCGTTAATCGTTTGTTCGTGTAATCGTTTTGTTCCACACATTATACGTAACAATAACCAAGTCTCAACGCCATAAATGGAGAATACTCATCGTCATTCACCTCAATCCTTTGCGCTCATTCTTCTACATTAGGGGTCTCCAAAATAAGGCCCGCGAATACATTTTGCAAATAGTGAAAAATTAATTGACGAAAAGCTTTTCAATTTGGTAGAATGTAACATATCCCGAAACAATCACATTATGTAAGATGCCCGACCCTCGCACTGTTGTGTAATAACTTATGTGGGATGAAAAAGTTGTGTAATAACTTATGTGGGCCCTCGGATGAAAAAGTTTGGAGACACTGTTCTATACAGATCTTTTGTTAGCGGTACAGTAAAAAAACGTGCGTTGAACCAAAAGAAAAATACAAACATAATTGCTTAAAAAATGCTGGAAATTGTCCTTACTCCCGAAATTTTGGGGCCCCTCAAAATCGGGGGCCCTAGGCTTAAGCCTTTTAAGCCTAATGGTAAATCCGCGCCTGCTTGATCCAAAGTAGAAGCTTGGAACTTTACTATCAACACTTTTAAAACTTGTCAATTCAATGAAAGCAGTTTTTTCATTTGCTGGTTTAAATCTGAACACAATTTTTCAGGAAGAAAAAGCCAAACCAATGGACGTTTTAAGGATGATGTTCTAAAAACAAGGGGCGTTAAAATTTTTTAATGTTGAGGCTCAGTGGTGTTTGCCCCATGGCCTAAAATAAGTATTAACTGGGCGGCAAAGTTGCCGCCCAGTATCACCAAATTTTAGCCACTGGGCTGCACTAAAATTTTGCACTGCACTTCAAAACTTACTAAATTTTGTGGTTATAACTAAAAACCCGTGTACGTGTGTCAGTCCAAAAGTTACGCATTCTTTCGAACTGAGACGGACCCTTTGGCATTGCATGTTTGGTGATGCAACAAAGAGCATTGTCTATCTTCGGGCATTAGCTTCGATTAACCACCTCCAATCATGGAGGTCCTGGCGTCTCCGAAGCAGAAAAATTAGCTTCGATTTTTATATTATTGGATCATGATCAAGAAAGGTNCTAGAGATGCTGACCAGTAGTGCTACTCCTAGTGTTTTTCCACTAGATCTAGTGTTTTTGCATTTCATCCAGTGTTCTAGTGCTTTGTAATAGCTATCTAGCGTTTTTTATGAGTGAGCTGAATGTAATTAATTACACAAGTTTGTGCAATTATAACTGTAATTGAAACTTCCTTTTGATTTTGTGCAATTGTATTTTGCTAAAAATTCCACCTAATTACATCTTAAATTACACAAGATCATATAATCTTGTTTGAGATATACAGCCACAAAGTCACGGCGGTCATGTCATCTGTTAAAAGTTTCAGTGACCTGTACAAGCATAACAAATAGTAAGCGTTGCTGCTATCTCCTGTTTTCTCTGTCTCTGGCATGCGATGAGTTGTGCATGGTTGCAGCCAGTGGCGTAGCGAGGATAAGTGCCGCCCTTTCCACCTCTCAAATTTACTTACAAAAATTTAAAATGGAAGATCATGTTTCGTGCTTAAAATATAAGGATTAATAAAGCATCTTGAAAATCACAATCAAACGCTCACAAACTGAAATTGGTCTTGCTTTTCATTGTTGATTATGAGTCTTGCTTTCTTTGCTTGTGCCATCTTTATCATCGTTAATTTTTCTATTTTTGCTTTCTTTACATATGCATATACGAACCCGACATGGTTCGTCGAAGTTTCTTCCCTGTTGCTGTTGGTTTTTAATCTCCGGTAAACCCACTGCATAGCTTTTAATAGTTTACTCATTCCAGAGGATCAAACGAAAAAGTAAGGGATGTGCTAGCGACATACCTACTTTACAGATGTAAACATTATTGTATGTTAATATTTCGTGTAGTATCCCTGTCTTTAACTAACAATGTACATGCTACGTATAGCAGACTGCAACAATAAATCTGATAATATGATCTCAGTAACGTAAAGGACGTTTCATTGTTCTCTTCACGTTTCAGTAGTGGTTTAATCCCCTTCGAAGAGGGGTGGGCAATTAATTTGGTTAGGGGTCCACTTTCAGAAGACCGCATTTAGCAGGGGCCATACCTTCTTACGGAAATAGAGGCAAATCCCGTTTAAGCTAGCCTCGGCACTAATATTTACTGTGGGAAGTTGGAGGAAATTTCAGATTTGAAGATTTTTCCTGAATGCTTCCGCGGGCCACTGAAAACGCTGTGGCGGGCCACATTTGGCCCGCGGCCCGCTATTTGCCCACCCCTGTCTTAGATTACATGAAAGGCTTCAAACGTTAACTCTGTTGGCACTTGCGCGGAGCTCTCTATAGGTGCGGGGACCCATGTTGAAAAAATATTTTAAATAGGTTTAAAACCTGCTATGGATGAGAAGCGCTGGCTTGTAGTTTTCATCGCGACCTGCGCACTTGGTCTAGCTGTTGCTTTGGACCTCTACCAATTACACGTGCATAGTGTTATTCCTTGCCTTTGTTCGTTACCAACAGAACCATCGCCAGAAGGTCTTCCATTGGAGGATCTCATGTTTGTACAAGGGGGATTGACATTCTAAAATTTGACACAAACTCCACTGATTTATAGTGTTTCACATTGTCAGGGCTTGGAGTTCTGTTTGAGGGGGGCTGAGCCCACCAAATCCCCCCGTGGTGACGGGACTACATGGTCACCAACAGACGTCTATTTCGGAAATTGTATTACCAAACCATGCCAGGTGGGACATACGTCTTTTGGATGCTCAGCAGTGATTACAACGTCTTACGTTCGACTGCAATTGCGTTGAACAAATTTATTCAGTACAGCCATTGCCAAGTTGTGCAACCATTTCTATTAAACGCATTTGTTAATAAAAGCCTTAAACACAATCATTCTAAATCGTTTACCCTTGCGTTAGGTTATCAGAACAAGGTTCTTGCCTCAAATTCATCAAAATGAGAGCAACACCTTTTCTAAGCTTTTCTTGTTGAAATGAATTTTTCTGACTGGAAATGATATCGTTGAACAAAGCAGACTTTTACGAAACTCACTTGCTCATCGTCTGGTTCTGATTTACTTTACTTGCAGTTCAAACCGACAATCTGAGCTCAACGTTACCCACGCAAACACACCAACTGCACTACCCCGTTTCAAAAAGTTCATTTTTCATACAATTACGTCATGCAGAAAAACAGCAGTTGAATTGAAACTGTGCAACGGTACCTTTGCAGAGTTCTTCACTTCAACCGCCATAGATTAATGTTGATAAGCTCACCTAATGACTAGGCTACAGCGCATGGCACTTATTGAAAATATCTCACTGAACATTAAAAAATATCTTGAGATGTTCCAAGATATTTTTTATAATGGTGGGGACGGCAATTAGTGGCATGACAACACCTGAAATATGCTTCTTGCCGGGACAGTTGAGGCGAACGATCTTGCCCAAGGAGCGCTACGGTGATTCACTCAGTGTCGGTGGATCGGCCACGGCCACACAACCTTCTAATTGAGAGGCGGGCACTCTACCAATGAGCTATCGCGGCCCCAGCGAAATCTTCTTCGTCAATGCCTAGGTGTCAGGTGATGTTATGATGTGCAGTTGGGGCGTTACTGAGTAACCAGCGATACGAGAAAAAGGATTTAGCTAGTCCTGACTATTTACCGTGATTTCATGCAAAGCATTTTTATAAGATTTTGAGAGGAGGGGCAATACAAAGCGAAAACAACCGGAGCCCTAACGCTTGCTAGTTTGCTGTCGAGTGTCATCTACTTCTTTTGTTCAGAGGGCTTTCGAATGGAGTGGCGGAAATGGCTTGCTTTGCCTGGTGAGGGAGATGTAGTGAATGGGGAAAACCTTTCCCAAGTGTGTTAAAAAAGCCCTGGTTTCAACACAAACACTGGGGCACTTCAGCAGATTGGATTTGACCCAGTCTTTTGAATACGTATTTCATCAATTTGCACACTCCACAGCCACATGTCGTGTTTTTTAGGCTAGCCTACCAGTCTAGGGCTTCTGAACACACAAATTTAAAAGAGTTAAAACTTTCAAAACTTTAAAAAGTTTATTTAGAAATAATAACGAAAAGCTAGAACGTTCAAACTCCTTTCAAAATTAATTTTTAATCAACAAAGTGCCGCCCCGAAAAAAGTGCCGCCCGGGGCACGCGGACGCCCCTTGCTACCCCACTGGTTAGTAGCCATGTTGAAAGTCATGAAATAGAGCCGAGGTGCCATTTTCCCTTTAGTCTAAGTTTCGCATTTCAGAGCACAAGGAATTTGTCAAGAGCAATGGCGGGAACGTGTGGTTGGTCTTTTCTCCTATGTGGTAATTTACCATGTGTAAAGGTGTTCCACTTCAAGTCATATTGAAAGATTTTAAGGTGTAAAAGAATGATCGTTTGCGTGTGTGTGTGTTCTGTGGACCATCTGGTCTGAGACAAATAAATATAGATAATGTTCATGAAACATCCGCCAGGTACATCACCAATTTTCTTGTAATCTGACAAATCTGTCACGTATTTGTAATCTAGAGTTTTTTTGTGAGTCTAGTGTATTTCATCATGAAATCTACTTTTTCGTGACAACAGAGTGGCAACACTGATGATGACAGTTTGATTGTGCAGGGAGTAGTCGGCAGCAAGTTGCATTTGCTTCAGCCCTCGAGCGTAAGATGTCTCACAAGCAGCGAAAATGTAAAACCATTAATGTTTTTTGTTGAAAGGTACCACGAATAAATTGTAGAAGGGCAAATATTGCAAGAGCAGTACTTGCGCTTCCAGACTGCTACTGCAATTTAAACTAGGTATCACTCATTCCCAGTGATGCCACTAGTCTCAGTCATTTCAACATCAAACGTTTCATGTTTCAACACCAAATTTCAGGTAGGAACGTAGAAAAACGATATGCCTGCATGTCTGCGTCTTGTCTTTTCAAAACTTTCTTTATATAACCTACAGAAAAAGACATGATTTTTTTCAATCTTAATAGAAAATAAAACATACAGATGTAACTGCAAGTTCCTTTTCCAAACTGTTTGTCATAAAAATAACTCTTACTGTCAATGAATCATTTTACTTTTTCAAACTGATACCGACACTTTGACATTACAAGTTTGGTAATACAACAAAGACCATTGTTTGTCTTGAGTTATTAGCTTCTATATCATGCAGAACATATGAGAATTGGAGGCATAAGCGTTAACACCTTTTTCTGCCATTCATTTGTCTTTAAAGAAAGGAGAGCGTTTAGGACAGTGGCGTAACTGACGAGGGTGACCGCCCCGCCCCGCCCCCCCTAGCAAGCTAAATGCAACAACTAGGCCCCTGCTTACTTTATATTTCGATACTAGTACTATTTTGGTTTTTAGTGGGTTGTTTTTTTGCGTCTTTCGTATTGTTTTCCGGCGATTTTGGGTTTTAGTATAGACATTCACATCCGGATTCACTATCACTTCTCAACTTTGTTTCTCCCCCATTCGGTTGCCGGTGGGATCCATTGAGCTAAATTTCCGTCCCCTGGATCAAACCTCTACTTCCACCACTGGTTGAAGAATACGCTGAAAACGGCTTGTTCATTGTACAGGGAGCGAGACAGTTTGGAGTGACTTAGTCACTGCCAAGTTTTCTGAGCTGGTAAAGAAGTCGATGAGAGGATTAGTACTCAACAACCTTGCTCAGTGTTGTTTGATTTCTTGTCCTCATGATTGCATGATTTGCAGGAGCTGGCAAGGCAAACCGTAAAGCTGCAAACCAAAGACTGCTCATAGCACTCAGTGACACAGGAAGTGCCAATTATTATTCCAGACCCGCACAGTCTCGTCGCCACGGGAGTTTTGGAGGGCTTAGCCCCCAAAACAAAGTTCCAACAATATCAATCAGTGGAGTTTTTATCAAATTTCCACAATGTCAATCAGCCCTGCACACACGAAAAGACCACCCTAGTGTACATAGACATGCGCTTTCATCTGTAAATTTACCTCTCCATGTCCTTTTTGTTTTCCTAACTGTGCTTATTTGACATCCAACTCTTGTTTTTCAACACGTTTCAAAGTGTTAAACCGGGTTGGTTGACTAGATGACCGCCATGGTTCTTCACCAATCCTATTTGACACAGAGCCACCCTTTGCTTACATTGATCAGCTTTGTGCCATTGTATTTTCATCTACTCCAGTGGTTCCCAAACTTGTTCGAGACGTTACCCAAATCAAGGTAGCGATTATGTCTCATTACCCTCAATATTTCGCAGTGATCGCTCATAATACAGAACAACATTGCGGTTTTGGTTCCGTGTTACTCCCTGAAGAATCGCATATTACCCCCAGGGGGTAATTTACCCCCAGTTTGGGAACCACTGATCTACTCTAATGTTCACTTTCAGTTGATTCACTTACTGCGCGATGGCTTTTTTATTGTTTCTGTTTATTAGCTGAGTCATATGAAACAATGAACCAATCAATGATGACTTTCTGGCGACGGTTCTGGACCCACAGTTTGTAGGCCCCAGTTTCTTACCACGAAGAATAGAAGACCCAGCAACATTGACTTGTATCTATCTTTACACACAATGCAACTTCGTCAAAACCTTCTTCCAAAGGGAAAGCAATGTGTGAAATTCCGCAACGATTGGGCTGTTTGTTCCAAACGAACAAAACTCAGTGACAAAAAGGTTTTGATATTCAGTTTTCACGACATTAAGGCAAATTTTAAAAAAATGTAATGCGTCACTGCGTAAGCCAGTTGAAAGACCATCATATTGCCGAGTCAGATGAACCAACGAGCAAGCAAAGCAGGAAATTTAGACGAAAATCAGGCTTCAATTTTGCAGCTTTCGTGCGGCTTCTCGGGATGATTCCTGTCACGTAGAAATCAACTGGGATGTCTACGGGACATCTTTTTGTTTCCAAATGACAAAAACTAGTGCTGTTCACAAAGTACTTATTCTATAAATCTGCCTTACCGTCAGAAACGTTGTCAGTAGGTAGGAAATTGTCATGAAAGCATAGAAATATCGTGCCACTTTTGGTGATTTGCCTCCTCCCAGTCGGACGAATATGTAACTTCGTCTGGCCATCACCGGAAGTGCTGCAGTTTTCCCAGTCAACTAAAATTCCTAATTACTCTCGTGATTGCTGCCCAGTGAAAATTTCTTATTTTAGGCTATGGTTTATCTCTATTAAAATTTCTTGCTACGAGTCTGCGATCAATGCAGTCATTTGCTCGTAAAACTTTTCTGAACAAGTGCTTGTGAAAATGTCCATGATACGTAGCACCACCTGCGTTTCGCAGCCAAAATTGCAGTTGAGCAAAAAGCCACCATGGCCGCAATTATGATGGGGCTTTTTATATTTACACGTTTCTGATGTACACCAATACACATTCAATCGACGCCGAGTAGCGCCTTTGCTCTAAGACAATGGTCTGCAACGCGTGGCCCGGGAGCTGAAGTTTTGTGGCTCGTGGAAAGGTCCAGATTTTAAAAGGGTATTGCCAATCTTCCGTGAGTGGCCAGCGACTTGTCTACCCCACAGAGCTTCCCACATCCAGTTGTGGCCCGTGGAACAATCTGGTGATGTGCATTTGGCCTGGGATTGTTGGATGGTTGCACACCCCTGCTCTAAGACAGTGACTTCAGAAGCAAGCCTTCTACAAAATGTTTGCGCATTGAATACGTGAATCCTGTTGTCGTTTGATTCTTGTGAGGCAAATTGACGTATGCAGCTGATAAAAGTAAACACTGGAGTCACTCAAGGCACATGAAACATGTGTGGATTTTTGATATTCCGTAAAATTTTTTGGCTACCTTCGACTTCTTCCGTAAAACTTTTGCAACAACTTTACACTTACTTTCTTGAAATTGGTTTGATGAGACTTGGCTAATCTAATTGACTTCGTTGAGATGTACTCGTATAATGGAATTAAAATGTATGCACCATCGTAACTCTAGTATTACAAAACTTATTCACCACGCTCAGCCGCCATGTAAAGCAGTTAAATTTGCACAAATCAGCGGCTTTCAGAAGACACAATGACTTGTAGGCGGAATTTGAAGTTCTAATGGGAAAATAATTAAGTTTAGTCACATGCGCTATATGAAGATAGATTGCAAGCTATCTGTAAGTAATGCCAATGTCAATGCCCTCAGCACTTACAAAATAATAAACACCTGTTGCGCACGCGAGATTCTGCTGCTGACTTTTCTCGTTGCAGCTGAATGATTGCAAATTTACTGTAAGATAGGGTGGCAATAACATCGGATGAAAGTTGAAATGCTTTGAGACTAAGCACAGTCGGACTCTGATTACTTGACAAGACTGCTTGTTTACTTTCCGGCAAGGCAGTGGGAAATCCTTGATGAAAACGTTAAGGCTCCAGGTAATTGTCATTGAACGGTCACAATACATGTTATCACAAATAAATAACTAGAATGGATGCTTTTTTTGCTAAAGAATGATTATGGTGTTTTAAAGAAGACTTTTTTGTGCATTTTTCTAAAACCTGTCCGTTGTGAGATTAAACTTCTGAATTTTTCAGCCTGTTTGACATTTATGAAGTTATTTGTCATATTTTGCCTAATGATTTGGCGCATTTGGTCCGTCTGATCCTGGAAAGCCAAATTTGTTTTTCTGTGGGTTATATGTGACTGCAATTTGTAATAAATATTTGCGGAATTTTGACATATCTACTGTAACATATCAATCGCTTGTGTACCAGATTCAAAGTAATTAAAAAATATGGTATTGTGCCTGTTTGTATTTCCATAACATGCGCTTTGTTGCTTCAAACATTTATAGGCATTTTTAATAAGCATTTTCTTTGAGAGGATATGGTACTTTTGGATATTAGCAACTGTTCGTTAATTTCTATGCAATAATTCCAGGCATGGTTCCATAGCAACATTGCACTTTTGCAATTGATCATTCGAGTAACTCAAAACCGACAGCCATTGGCCTGTTTCGGTGTGTTTGGCATGTTTTGAAGCTATTTGGCATATTTTGATAAGCTATTTGGCATTTTCTGTACATCTAGACCTGCCGTGGCATCGTGGAATCCCTTCTTAGCCAATGTTTGGGCGTGAAGTCATATAAAATGTAGACTATATCACCGCCATGCATACGTATTTAGTTCTAGAACTGCGCAGAAACCTATGCTATTCATTCAAGGCTACAGCTGACACTGCAAACAAGAGTAAGTAGTATGTGTAGCAGGCCAAGGTTATCAGAACGGAATTTTGCAATGGTCTTGAAATGAAGCTTGTATCACTATACAGCAAGCTGGTGCACCAGAAACAGCTACGAAAAGTGTTACTCCTTGTTTTTACCTGCGGTTGGTGATTACAAGTGGTTAGGCACAAGTTTGTACTTCATAATCACCAACTTTCACACGGAGCTTAAACCTCAAGTAAAGGTCAGCCATGATATGAATTACCTGCCACTGGCACTGTTTACAACGTTTGATAAATCATGGACAATTGGTGAAACACCCCACTCAAGTATAGGGTAGGTTCCTCTTTCGTTGATTTGCATTGAAGTATCTCTTTGGCTTCTACATCAAAGGCTTGATTAACCCGAAAAGTTTGGTGCAATTTTTCGGAATTGGGGGTCATTGCCCCTGTTTCACCCCTGACTACGCGCCTGCAATGATCTTACCTTGCTTGGCAGAAATAAAGTCAAACGTTGAGTGGAAAAGTTTTTGCTAAAACAGAAGAATGTTTCCACAAAAACTTTCATTTTACAGAAAGTTTGCATCATCACAGGGGAATCCAAGGGGGCGATTGGGGCAATCTCCCCCACTAAAACTTACGGAAGTAACTTTATTCACCATGATCAGGTACAATTCAAAAAACGACATGTCAAAACCGCTTCCGAATAAGTCTTTCATCACATTCGAATTGTCTCATTGTTCGCAATTTCAGGCCATTTTCCGGTCCATTGTTTTGTCACTGCAGTGGTATGAAGTATACTTCATTTCTCTTACAGTAGCGAAGCCGTTTTGAGACTTGATTGCCAAATATTACTGAAATCTCCCCTCCCCAAACGTTCCTGGCCGGATCCGCCTCTAAGTCATCATTAGGGCAACCAATTTTTTCACCTAAAAACTTAAAATTTTGACTTTATAATTCAAAAAATTTGACTTTATTTTGACCTATTAGTTGTCTGCGTTTGCAACTCCAATATAATGCGGTCTTAGGTGTTGAGGTTAACCCAAAGCATATTCATGCACTCTTAGCTTCGAAAAAATAAAAAATTTGGTTGTTTAACTTTGGGGATGATATAGGCTATTGATAAGTACATTAATAACTACAGTAGAGTCAAACCTGAGAACATCATAATCTTGAAACACTACAGTATATGCATAATGGGTTGAGCATTTACCAAAACAAGTAGCCTACTGTAAGACTACATTTGTCGCCTACCACGTCTATCTTACATAATATTAAATCGTCCATTACTGGGCAAAACAATATTATTACGTCAGAAATCGCAACAAACCCATTTATTATTACATAATTGCAGCTAAACTTACAAAAGCATATCACTATCTGTTGTTGCCGTTTCAATAAAATATCGATAAAGAAAAAAGAATATGCTGCAAGAAAATTTTGACATAACAATAAATTTTGGCCTAATGATAAATTTTGACTTTTTTTGAACAATAACTTGGGTTTCCCTCATAGTATGAGCTTGAAATTTGGTTTGTGGACGTTTCATAAACTTATTAAACGGCAGAAAAATTTTGACTTTATTGACTTTTGGTTACCCTAGTCATCATAGTAAAAATATTTTTTGTCAGTGCTTATCGCACTTCTAAAAATAAATGTTTCAAGCAGGAATACAAAAATCTACTTTGGCGTAAGTAAATCATTTCTTAGTACTAATATTCATTTAGCGTGCATTTTAACTTCATAAAAATGCTTCTGAAGCGTTTGAGGTAGCTGCATAACGCGTGGCCTTTNAATCTTTCTGTNTTTCATTGTTTTGCACCGATGGGTAACCTTGCGTGAAAGCTTCCAAAACACGAGTATACCAAACGCTTTGTGAGCAGTACTATCTGTACAGCACCAAACATCTGTTCCTACTTCATCGATTATCACTTTTCGTTTGACTTCTGCTACTACCTGTTGCGAGCTTTATTTTAGGATTTTAGTTTTTGAAAATTTTCATCTTCTTACGTGTAATTTAGATTCATCTTTCCTATGCCCTCTTGCAGTACTGCGATGGATGCGTGAAAGATTTGCACAAAATACACAAAGAAATCAAGAAAATGTTCGAAGATTCTTCATTTATGATTAACAGAAAATCGGAGACTTGTCCACTGTTTACCAACCTTTTGAATCTGAATGGTTTCAGAGTTTTAATGGAATGCCGGTACTTTTCCCATCCTCGCGAAATTCCTTTTGATGAGTTGCAATCATGTGAAATGCCCGTGCCTTCCACACAACGTATCTCCATTTTTGTCTGACAACATGACATTACCGATTTGTGCAATACAACCGTAAAACTGAGTAAGATATTTCGCGTTGTAGAGAAAAATGAAGGATTCCCGTTTCGTACAATGACATTCTGCCTCTTCGTAAAATGGATAAAAAATTAATGTCATCCGTATCGGACCTCACGTTGCTGTCAACTTGTTTTTTAGACATTATCGAATCAACTCTCAAAACCATTGCGCAGCTTATTCAGTAACCTTATATTCAGAGGTATGAATATTACTGTAAAGGATATTAGACGCATCCCTTTCACTACAACATAATAAAATCCTGAAGCTTCAGTTATAAGACCTGTGAATCATGCTGAAAGTCGATTTCGTTTCCTTATTTCAAAAACAGGAAAATAAATGCATTTCTCTGTTTGTGATTTTTCTCTATTTATTGTTACTGACTTTTTTCAGACCAGCTATCAAACTGGGTTCTGATCAGGCGTTCAGTGGGAATTTGTGCGGACATTTTTGTCCAAGCCACTGTTATAAGACTAGTATCAAGATAAAAAAAGGTAACCTAAGTCCAGAGTCGTGTGAAAGGCTGTAGGGGCCCCCACAAAAAATCCAGATGAGGCCCTTTAATATCAGCAAGGATTCAGGCAGATGTCCCACTTAGCCCCTTGAGCAGAGCTATTTCAAAACCTTACCAAGCTAAACGAATAATGTACAACTTAGGAGAAAATAACTTTAATGAACTGCCAATGCAAAATAAGTGAAAACTAACTTTATCACTTGTTAGTTGTTATCATCAATAAAGCGAAACAAATATCTCTTCTTGTGATGTGATGGGAAATTATTTATGATGTAATTTACCTGTTTGATGTAGTTGCCGTACTTGCATCAACTATAGCATACGACAGTGGTGTGCGACCTGCGGCCCGCGGCCCGCGGGCCAAATGCAAAACAACAAAGTGGATTTTTATGCTGATCACTAGTACTAGACAGCCTGTGTGAAACGAAGGAGCGGCCCGCGGTCTAATCTGTTTAATTGCGTTTGGCCCTTCAGTAATAAAGGTTGCACACCCCTGGTATACAACAATATGTGAAACCGGCAGTCTCA
>JGI24159J19872_10002445_pt1 | contig 22112 bp, 9 predicted proteins | sample Ectturendosymbi4_FD_19872 | JGI IMG/M metagenome (IMG submission 19872) | reverse complement strand
TTTCGTAATATGTCTTTACACAAAAGATCTTCTGCTCCATCGACCAAGGCATCATTAGACTATTTTTTGTTTAATATATAGAAAGGTTAACTATTTCCCTATGACAATCTGGAAAGAGAAAAATGAATAAGATCATCGATAAAGGTTTTAGAAGCTGCCGCTTTGTTTCAACAATTGTGAAACACCCTGTACATCTGTCACACTAAATCCATGAGTACATTAGTTGATTGCGGAACCAGGTGTTTGTGTAAGGATACTAATTTTTACTCTGTCCTGATCGTTCGGTCTGCATCTTGATTAAAACTGAAAAGTTCTCATTTCGGAAATGTTGCAAAATTAACTTTTATCTGTGTGTGAGGCTTACGCAGAATCGCATGGAAATATTTTCAACTTTAGCAAAACTGTTTGTATGACGTTTAAGGCTAAGAGTGTAAAAAGCACAGTCACCCCATTACTGACAAATGGGTGGTAAAAATCTCAAATCTGTTAACCACTAAAATCTAAACTCTGTTGAAACCAACAAATATCTGGGAGCTGTATTGAATACTGAGCTCTCAGATGACAAAGACATTCAGAGACAACTGCNATAAAGATATTGTGCAGCAAACAAGCCGCGAGCCTCTTTTTGCCGATGTTCAAACGNAGTTAAAAATGTACTTTTTCATTCCTTTTGTACGCCCATGTAGGCTAAGCATCACAATTATGGTGGAATTTCAAAGTCATGCATGCAAACACCTTCGACCACTAGCCTGCGCTGTTCCGTGGGAACGCACAAGTAAACCTGATTCNCATTGGNAGAAGAGTAGGAAGTGTGACTCCTTACTGTTACGTAATGAACAGTGTGGCGAGTCTCGTAGCTGTAACAGATAACGTGGCCGACCTCGTGGGGAAAGTGCAGTTGTTTTAGCTGTGGGTTTAACGTTTTGCCGTGTACATCAACTGACAGAAGTCACAGCGTTTCGAAACTTCGCGTTAGTGTGCTCGACTCTGTTCTCAGTAACGAATAGAGCTTCATTCGATGCAAGGACATTTGTGATCGACGAGTCTAGTTCGGAGAAGCAGGCGAGGCGCGGAGTTCAAATTTATAAAGTACTGTACTGTAGTTAGTAAACGCCGGGACGATCGCCTGGGTAAATCTATATCTTTCGAAACGCTCAAATGTGGTCGGGTGTCAAGTGCATCTTTTAAGCTCGATTCAAGCGAGGTTGTTTAGGAGGAAACGTGTAAGCTTGATACTTTCCTAGAAATGTCAAGTAGCGAAAAGACTGTAAGTCAAGAGGTAATATTGTTTACTTCAGTGAAACCAATGGATGATTTCCCCAAGTCGAAAAGTGGAGAATCGCAGACAAAGTTGAATAAAACTGATCTGCCAACTTCTGGCGACGATGGACATGTCGCACACTGGGTAGCACTAGCTGACCTTGAACAGCACCTTCCTACGGATGTTGAGTCAGTTTCTTCATCAAAGAAGCATCACGATTCTTACACAGTACGCTCTTGTGCGTCGCGATCGAGTACTACCAGCAAAAAATATCGGGATAATATCGTCAAGGCCCGATTGGCCGCTGAGGAGCTTAATGCCGAAAGGGAGCTTGCGCGTCAGAGAATTCAAGAAGCAGCTGATCGCGCCGACCGATCGAAACGTCACGCTGAAGAAAGGGTAAGGATTGACGCTCAACGAGCCCAAGAACAGGCTGAACTAGCCCGAGAACACGCTGAACGAGCTCGTGAGCAAGCTGAAGAAAACGGCCAATGAGCTCGTGAAGAAGCTGAAGAAGAAAGACTACGCGTTGAGGAAGAGGCTCGAATTCGTGTAGAAGAAAGAGAGAAAGCTGTAAATTAGTTACAGTTGAAGCAGAAGTTTGGGAACGCGAATCTTCTCACTCGAGCCACAGACGTTTTCCGACTGTATCCAGACGAAATCGTGAGTACGTTTGTTTTGATCGTTCCCGTTTTGATGACACGCAACTGCAACCCGAACGTAGATTATCATTGCCTCGAAATAAGTGTGACGTTAATTCTCGTCGTGACGGTAATGATCTCAACAGATACAACGAACGGGGTTTTCGAAATACTCCCGAGGTAGGAAACCATTGTGGAACATATCAGCAGCGTGCTGACCTATACCCTTGTCGAGGTGACATAGATTACTCGGATGTTGGTGAACGTTTCTTGCCCAGACCTGTAATGACAAAGTTTGATGGCAATCTGATGAATTACAAAACGCTTATGCGTCAGTTTGAAGCGCATATCGCCCAAAGGACTAGAACTGTTGAGCTGCGCTTGTTCCTCTTGAAACATTGTGTACCTGCAGTACGAGATAAAATTGAGCGCTATACGTCGGTGAACCCTTGTGACGGGTATCGAATGGCTCAAAACGAATTGTTCTATGAATATGTCCAGCCGCACGTTATCGCACAGCGTTGCGAACAAGAACTAAAGGCGCTGGCTGATGTGAGGCCTCATGATTCCGATAGCTTGATGAAGCTGTCAGCAGAGGTGTAGTGCTAAAAAAGAGGTGTGGGAACGCCCTTCCCACGCGTTCCCACCCCACTGCGCCACTGATTTAGGTTAAAGCCGAACTATCACACTATATATCACTCAAATTCCCTGATACGCAAAAATCTCCTTTGGTTCTCGCAGTGCACTCAGGCAAACTAGTTTCCTATAACCTACTCCGCAACGGCCTGAAAACTTCAAGACTAATTACTCCGCTGAAACCAAGACGGCAGAGCAGGGCCGAATTTACCAGTAGGGTATGTAGGCTTAAGCTTAGGGCCTCAAGCTCCAAGGGGGCCGCCAGCAACCGTTATAAACGTCCCGTGTCCGTTGTTATCAATCTGTTTTGCAGACAATCTGTGCTTGGGTTTATGGACTTCTGTCTGGTTCAAACATTAAAATAAAAATAAACTAAATAAAAATGTTGAAGGCCATTACGTTGAAATATCAATAACGTGCATAAATTCACGTCGGTCTTTTCATTATACAAAACAAGCTGTTTTGTGATAGAAAGTTGCCACGTTGTACACAATTGCATTTTTCTTGTTGGTTTGTGTGCGTCTATATTATTTCCAATGGGTCCAGAACACACCACAAGAATTTAATGACCTCGTTTCAAGTAAACCTTCACTTATATCTGTTGAATTTTGAAATACATCCTTTCAAGAGACAGTTATTTAAAATTATTTTGGGCCAGAATCGAGGATGTGTATGCTTTCAATTCCATCACTGCTGAGAAGAAAGTTGAAATACATTTCTTGGTTTAAATGCAAAGGTTGTGTTTCAAACAGGAAATGAATTCACAAACGTCTTTCGCCCTTTTATCCTGAACATAAACACCATTTTGTTTCAAAAAACATTGACTTTCAACGAAAACTAATATTTTGGCATGCGAACTTCAGCTTTATAATATGCTTGCTTTAACTGCGAATAAATCTAAGCTCTCTTGTAATTTAATAACCCCTTCGAGCTGAAACCCGGTACAAGAAAATTAGTGATATCTTTTCTGAAAAATCGCAGTATAGTCAATTTAAAAGTTTTCAAGCTTTTCAAAATGCCTTCTAATAATGAAACCTGTTTGTAACAGGTGTTAAACATTTGTTTCTGGCAAAATTTTTTGCTTGTTTTGCTGCAATTTGTGGATTTTTTGCATTGTAGCTTCCCTGGATGCCACGTGATTCAAACTGTTTGTAGAAAAGTTGCACGGGATGAGGAGTGTTTTGATTTTACTGCTTACTGTTTTCCGTTCTATGGAAAATTGCAATGGAAGGTCAGATCATCCACTGGGTAATTTCAGATACTCTCTTTCTGTGAATAAAACATGGCAATAAGAAATCACCATATCACGTTCGTCATGTGTTGTCAGGAGCTCAGTGGGCGTCGTTCGGCCTGAGGTCCCGATGGTTTTGGACAAATTCGCACCAGCTTCTGATAAAATCAATTCAATCGCGTCAAAGATTGTAGATTTCATGATGGATCGGCATGGCACACGTTCCAGGAAATCTGAAGTGCTGTTTTTGAAGGTCTTGTTTGAAAAAGTAAAGTGCAACCTGAAAGTTAATAGCTTAGGCTAATTTTGTCTTGGCAAATCCGCTTCAGAGCATTTTAGTAAAGCAATGAAATTCATGCCAACACGTTTCTTGACATTTCTTATATATAGTCCCTATGTTGGTTGTTATGGATTGCCAGTCACGTTTGGCAAGGTTGAGCTTGAGATCTCTACTTCTGTCGATGCCAACACTTGACTTGAAACAGCTACTAAGCTCTTCGAGATCTTTGGATATATTGTGCGTTTCAGGCTTTATTTTCATTTCAATAGCGTGTGTTTGACCGAGGCTTACTGTACAAGTTTACCAAAACTTGGGTTCAGATGCTTGCTGCGCAAATACCACGTATTACCAACAACTTCTACCACAATGCACCTCAACGCTTGCGTGTGATTAGTAGCAGGCGATTTGATGAAATTACTGTGGAACGCTGCAAAAACAACACGAATCGGTGCTTGCGTTTAATGTACGATGTACTGTAGTAGGATCCAGACGCCTATCGCACGATGATGCGTTCTGTTGGGAAGCATTTGAAAACACACCTGGAAGACAGAGATGTAGAAGAAAGACTGCACCAGTTCCAAAACCTGACGTTCGGAGGTGATGGCTTTCTGTGAAATGATGAGCTGAGCAAAGAAGGGTAACTATGGTTGTGCGCGTAATTATTTGAGATGACGCTTCCAATGATCTTCAACTGCTTTTGAGAGTATTTATTATAAACTTATTTGTAATGCTGTTAATGGACTAATTTCTTGTTCTATATGTATCGATAAATCAAAGGAGTTTGATACTTTAATCACAAAATTCTAGGTAATAAATTCCTCTATAATTTGATATTGGAGTTTTTTTGTTGCAAGTGTTTTGTAGCTACAGTATTTGTCTAATCGTAAGAAATTTGCAAAAGTAGAAAACGTCCCACTTTGGTTCACACATCAAATGGCGTGCCTCACAGGTCTGCTTTTCTTCAAGATGAGCGTTATTGATTTACCTCAATCTTCTTCATTTTATACTCAGGGCCGGCCCTAGCAGGTGCGGGGTTCAATGCAAGACCTAGGCGCGGAGCCCCTCTGAGCAGTGGTTGATGACGTCATCATTTGCCCCGCTTTTGGAAATTGGGACTAAGAATTAGAAATTTTTAGCAAACCTGAAGTCAGGAGCTTAAATTACGATTAAATTTATTTAATTCTTGCATTGACAGTTCGTTTGGCGTTATGATGTCTACANTGCACAAGAACTAGGTTCACTGTCCCGGCGTTGTGAAGTGATGAGNTTGCAGTTCACTCATGTCCCCTGCTTTGCTTGTCTCCAGGGGCAAGTTGCGAAACTTGCGTGCAGAATGCAGAGCGCTCTCCAGTTTGACTTCATTGCGTAATAATAACATGACTTTGGAGGAAACCTTAGACGTTTGCAGCTCTTGCTTCTAACTGATGCTTGCAAATCTTGCCAAGTAAAACAAAGACATAATTGTAATTTTGTTAAGATACCATGGCAATTTGCTTCTTTGTAAAAAAACACCCTGCTTGAAAAATCTGCAGATAGTCTGTTTTGTAACTTATTGTATTATACTTGGCTACTGCTGCCAGCGAAGAGTATTTTTTGTGACTATTGCGGTAAAATGGAGCGATTTCTTTTTGTGTAGAAAGGATAAAACGTTTTGCGAACGTCCGTTTACATTGCATCGTCAGCAACCTGAAAAGCATAAGCAAAATTTAGACGTTGCTCCCATTGAAAAATTTCTGCGGACGACCATGGAAAGGGGCTTGTGGCCATTCTAACGAAAATCTGCCGATCACTGCTGTGCGCAATACTGCTGGACGGAGCTTCAGCAGGTTGAGACTAATCAAAACGTTTCACCGATCAACTATGACTGATGAAAGGCTGACAAATCCGGCAATGATATCTATTGAAAGTAAAAGTGCTAAAACATTAGATATGACTGAGTTGACAGAAACATTTGCATTTTAGAAAACTTGAAAAAAGTCATTTTCCTAGCCTGAAACATAACAAATGCTTAAGTCTGTCTGCTTTAAACGTTGTGTTGATGCTGTAGAAAATACTTTTATAAGCAATTGTTAGAATATATCGATGCTTAAATACTATGTGTCAAATGCAATGTACTCTGTATTCAGGAGCCCAAAATCCAGGCTCGGGGGGAGGGGGGAGCTCTAACCACCTGAGATCGATCACTACATACCTTGTTTGCAATAGCTGTAGGCCTAGCACAGTTGTAACTAGTACTACCACCAAACAAGTTCTATCCATAAAGAGTGGGATATTTTAGAGTGCAGATATAAAACCCTAATACGAGAATTCAGCACCTGTGATATTGTTCAATAATCGAATAAATTCATAGTTAATCGAACGCAGCGGTTCCCAAAAGGGGTTCCTGGACCACTTGGGGTCCGAAACAAGATTTTCGGGGTCCGAAATGCGATTTTTGTTGGTGGAGTTTCTACGTTCATGACTGCACTTTTCTCAAAATAGCCGCGATTTACGAAAGCTTGCAAGTGCTATTACTCCAAAGAATGTTATTCAGCCTAATTATTCCAGCTAACGTCACAAAATTAACAAACCAAAATGGTAAATGCGTGCATTGCTGCTTCTACTTCACACCGCGTTTGCCACGCAGAAGATGTCCAGTGACGCGATTGTAAGCGCGTTGTGACGTTTCAAATGTTTACGGCGCAAATTTGGCGAGATTTTTTGTATGCAACAGAACTCAAAAGTTTATGGTGATCAACCATGCAAAGTTACGAAGACTTGAGTACAAAAGCCCTGTCTATTCTAGTGCCTTTTGCAATAACATATTTGGCCGAATCTGGATTTTCCTCTCCCTCTCTACTTCAAAACAAGTATCGGAACCGTTTGAATCATCGAGCAATTTGCGCATTGCTCTGGGCAGCGTAATTGTGTGCCAAGGTATGAGCTGATAATTTCAGAGAAGCAGCAACAAAACAGTCTTGTTTGTTTCTAATGAGCAGTAAGGTATGAAAGTTAAACAGTAAGACTGAGTGTTTTTTCTGTTGTTTTGTCAGCAGGCCTACGTGTTATACGCGTAGTAATTAAAATACGACGATTCTGCAAAATCGGACTGTTTTTATGATTTCTTAAAGGGAAGAGGTTGCGAACGCCACTTTATTCTTATGAAAAGGGTGCCAGGTTGAAAAAGGTTAGGAACGTATGATCTAACGAGAGAATTGCTTGCTAACCATGAGATTTATAAGCCGCTTCTACTGAATTCTCGAGCGCAAGGAGTATCTGCCAAAAATGAACAACCTACCCAAATACGATGGTGCCCGGTCTCCAGAGGCGCGGGACCCAATGCAGCTGCATCGGTTGCATCTGCCGGCCCTGTTCATACTGTACTACCGCACACGTTGGCACTCATAGTGCCTATCGTTGCTTATCTCATGAAATCCTGACCAATTTACCGATTAAAGACCTTTACTTTCAGAAAACGACTTGTGCAAAAAATCTAGGCATTTTACAAGACAACATGATAGGTCGGTCTTATGTGATACAATGTAAACAAATTTGAGCATCTTATATGCTACGTATAATTCTAAATTTGCTTCATCAAATGTTATGTTTCAGTCATTTCCACTGTCATTAAAAACACTGTATTGCTTCATGCACCTAGTGGTTGAGTTCTTAAATTGGTAGAGATGTTGCACAATAACGTACTAAGAACTGTAACACTTTAATAATTTCAGATGTCCTGTTATCTTTGTTCCAATCCCGTCGTTTTCTGAAACTCCGTGATCTATTTCGACTTAAATAGCTAAGCTGATGCAAAGTAAACCTAGAAATCTTACCTGCATCATTTTTGAGACCTGTTTCAATAAACTTCTGATATTCAATGTCATTCAGCAAGATAGGCGACAAATTGAAACTTTTTCATTAAACAGGTTTCAAAAAATGCTGGTATAAGATAATGTTATACAGAGCGGCTAATATTTGGCTGATGTAGAATAACACCTCGAAGATACGTCTCATAATAGTCTTGCAAACAACACCAGGNATTTTTGTTATTGTAGTATTANATATAGGTAACAAATGAGGTGACNGCGTAGCTATACCATTTTCTGAAAGTATACGTTGTGATTATTAATCTTATTTTCCATTGCAATATTTGTATCGGTATTTACGTGCTTCATTGCATAGTGCATATATCTTCGCTATTAGTCTGTCCCTATGTGTCTAGGCCATAGGTGTAGAAGTAGGCAAATTTTTGTGGGTGCGAAGGATTTTTGCCTGAATTCTCCCCAAACCTGCCCAAAAAAACTCCAAATAAAGTTTGATCTCCATTTTTGTCAAATCAAAGAATGTTGGGCGCTGTGTTTGCCCATATTTTTGCGGAGTTAGTGAAGGTTTTCAGAAATTTCTCCCGGATTTTAAGAAATTTTGCCCGAATTTTCACCGAATCACAACTTTTGGGAATGTGCTTTCACTCCCTGCAACCCCACCTCCTACACCAGTGATCTAGGCTATAATATACACATGTGTGTCATGTCGATAACGTGGGACCGTACTGGAATTTGTCCAAAATATGGTTAATGAACACATGTCCAATGTAATATCTTGAATTGAATTCTAATCATTTGCTTGAATTCAAATAAATATTGTAAAAAATGAATAGGCAGAGATCTGATTCACTGTTATGTGTACTGTTTGCTTGTCATCTTTTCACATTCCTTTATTATTAGAAATATATTTTAAAACCGCTGGGGAAACTCGCGGTTATTCGAGGTAATCTAGCGGATTTCCGATGTTGTGGCTCAAGGTTAACTTTGTTTGGTACACTGTAGCCAGAATTTGCGATATCATTATTTTTGATTTTTTTTTAATTTGTATGTCACATTGCAGTGGCTTTCCTGGATTAACTGCCATACAGTGAAATATTAAATAATATAAAAAATGTAGTGGTCGAAATTGATTTCTCCTAAAAAAATTATCAACTGCCTTGACATTACCCGCACTTGCTCGCAGTCAATGATACCATCCTGCATGGCTAGCATACGCCGTTGGAAAACCCTGTGACTTGTTTTTAGCGCTTAATCAAGGCGTACAATGATGTTTTCACTGCACCATTCGGCTACATTTGCCCAGTTTCATCTCACTTCAGTAAGCTGCTGGATTACAAGTCCACGGCAAGGCCCAGTCGTGGTAAATGTCAATATCAGGGCTGATATTGTACGAAATGTAACCCGTTGTTTGTTTTTCCTCTATCATGAAAGATGGGGATCACATGCAACTTGTGTCTTGTTCTATACAAGGCAGTGAATGACGGCAGGATTTATGCCAGGCTTGAGTTCCAAATGCATGATTTACATTTGCAATGCCCCTGAATATTTCCATTTGCGTATTGTCGATGCCTAACAAATTCATATTGGTTGTGAATTACCGACGGTTTGTCCCTTTTGATGTAACACTAAACGTTTTTTTACGATCACTCATACTAAGCTTGTATCACCAAATTATGCAATTTGCTAAAAACTATAAAACCCAGTTTATACAAAAATTAAATTGGGATACACACTCGTGTTCAAGTTTTATCTTACGCAAAGCTCTCTATATCGTTTTAAGCGTTTATGCAGCTCAACCTAAAACATTTTCAAATTCGTTTATGAGATTCAAAGGAAATGTTTTTGATTCAGAATCTCACTTTGCAAGTGAGAAAACAATCTATACAACATATCCGTTTTTCATGAATCTTTTGGGACCTGCAAGGAGTATCACTTGATTTACTGTACAAAATTTCGGTGAGAGCTCATGTTAGTTTGATGATGTCACAACTCCAGCCTTTTGTTTCAGTGCTTTGTCGCAGAATGAGAATTTCGAAGCGTCTTGAAATGATGCAGGTTTTTTCATAACGCATAAAACAATCCCAAGTTGACTGTTAAGAACATGTTGTTTACAAACCTTTCTGAAAATTGTTCGAAAATTTCACTATGTAATGCCGCATTTTACAAATTTCGGTTTTGTTTGGCAGGCGACGATGTCTTTAGCGGGATGTTGGATTATCATGGAACTGTGACCATGTTGAAGGAATCCTTTAAACAGTCATGCGGCATTGTAATTTTGTTTCAAAAGACGGAGGAAATTCGTATTGTTGATAACAATATTGCTGCAACTACCTTTTTAAATTTTATTGAAAGGTTGAATCATGCACTTTATACGGAAAATATAGCAAATAAAGAGCAAACATTTGTGGAATTAAGTTCTGATTTTCCCAGTACATCTCGATTGAAAACGTATTACACTTTAATTCGCGCGTGGGTATTGCTGAATTCATAAATTGCGTTGTCAGCACTGTCATTTCGTGTGAAATTACATTAAACTGCCGCATTAATTTCGCTTTATTTAGGGTTACAGAAGCTAACGTGGGAGGCCTTCAACTACTTTGTTTAAATGCGTTTTTTTTAACAGACCAAGGAAACGAACAAAAGGAAACCAGAGACCACACCAGCAAAAAGAGAAAATAAACACACACCTAAACGCATTACCAAACCCACTTATCGCAACTCTGATTTTTAGAGTTTATAGATCAGTTCAGCCACATTGAAAAATCACGGCCGCAAGTGTGCAGTACAGGGAGACTAATCAACCCAATATGAACCGAAATATTAGTTTGAGACAACGTTTCGCGAGTCAGCTGTTTAAAGTAAGGCTTCAGCGCAAGTGATATGGTTTGTTTTCTAGGTGTTTCGTGAGGTCAACTTTTACCACCACTTGACACGCGCAATTGCAGAAACCACACAGCAAGACAATTCACCGCATACAACGGACAGCAACGCGCGTAGGAGATTGTCCCCTTTATCCGTACAACGAGCCCAAGAAGGCTAGAGTGCGAGCTTACAAGGTGTTGGTACGACCCGACCTAGAGTTAAATACCACACTTATTAATGACACTATACGGGCTGGTCTTAGTTTCAACTGCTTTCAGTGCACATTTCGGCGCTGCACAACAGTCAGGTTTGGTAGCGGGCCATATTTGCATGACTGAAATGCGCAATTGCAGAAAACATGGAAACTATGTTTTGCACACGCGGATGTTCTGCAGACCGCACGCCAGACATAAAGATACAGTCATGGGCGTCGGAGAGATTTCTTCAAGGAATTTAAAATTTCCACTCGTTGGTTTTTCCAGGGGTATAGCCAAAGGATTTTTCCAAAAGGGAACAATAGCGATGAAATTCCATTTTACCCACTCGAAACTATGGGAACAATATTTTCTTCGAAACAAACTAAAACAACTTTGTTGCTATGAAAGTATCAATTTTTAAAATCCAGGGGGGGAGGTCCTCCTTGCAACCCCCTTCCGACGACCATAGCTGCAGTGCCAATTTGCATGGTATTTGTAAGGCACAGCCTCGAGTCGAACTCCTACCAGCAACAACACCAACGCACTAAAGCAGGGGTGTGCAATATTTTTTGTCGGTGGGCCATATAAACAACTTTAGACATCTAGCTAGGCCACACGAAAAATTTAGTTTTTTGACATGAACTGTCGGATTAGGATTTTCAGAGTGTTTGAAAGGGCCACACTAAATGGCTTGGCGGGCCGGGTTGTGGCTCGTGGGCCACCAGTTGCACACTCTTACACTAAAGCGTGGGCTGGTTCAGCTGTAACTGAACGCTCAGATTCGAACTCAGCGAAATTCTAACGGAGGAATAACCCACAAGCAATTATGATTTACTCCAATAATTTAAGTGTCCATCACTGCATTTCACGCTGAAACTAAACAAAGTGCAGCGCAAATAGTCACACCAATCGTCAGTACAGAGGTCAATCCACGCCAGCAAAGGGTATAAAATGCTTTTGCCATTGCCGTTGGAATTAGGGTAATGTTGTTTGCTTTTGCGATTTTGACCTACATCAGGAATAAAAATAGTCAAATCTAAAATAGACCATTGATAAATTGTTTCTTTGATTTGCTATTAGTGATTTTATTCAGAGTTTCTTACAAATTTTTGTGGTAACCAGTTTAAGATGTCTTCTTTTTATTTTGCAAACAAGAATTTCCCCTCAGTAAAGCAATAACTCATTTGCTCCTTGTTGATGCCCAGGATTTTGCAAGCTGTGAAGACAAATCGCACATTAGAACGCTTGTACAGGCATCTTCTGCAAGATTGAATTATAGTGTAAAATATGAAATGGTGACTTGAATTCTTTTGGTTGATACGTATTTCAAAAACCACGTAGTACCTTTGTGATTTTTTTTAACAGCTAAAGGTAAATGAGTTGGACTTATTTTCTCAAAGATCCAGTGTAAAGTAAAGTTTTTTTCAGCCTTTATGAAACACGCGATTTGAAACGAAAAATAAAATAAGTGAAGTCCTTCAAGATTTTTTGGTGATCGTGCCTGTTATTCAGCACTTGACAGACCTTAGGATCTTCCACTTGGTAATAGAATGTCAAAATCTGAAAAATTTGAACTGACCGAATCGTAGTCGTTGAACAATTTGTTTTAAGCAGTGAATTGGAAGTCTTCGAAATGCGCGGGAAGCTCTGTTTTCTTGAAAATTTTACCTTCTCTCTGCCTGGTTATGCTTGACAAAGTCAGTCACTTTATTTTCAATGTCCTTGTGAAAAAACTAAGCTCGCAATCTATATATCAAATTCAAAGGAGTCCTGTTATTAGAACTAGCATTCATTTAATAGGAAAATAACTTCAAAGGTTTAATTTCGATTAATTCTTCGATTAGCACAAAAATATTATTATTAAGCAAAAGGATCAGCGACACGATGCTGAATCGGTTGTGAGAGATTTAAATAAAGTGATTTCGGCACTTTCAACCGAAAATATTCAGCGTTCATAGTTGTTTTGTTTCTTGGAAAACGCTGCCCAGCGTACATAAGCTCAACGCCATTGCATTTTGAGTGAATGCTTGCCAAATTGCCATCCACCTGTGCGAAAAATTTGATTTAGGAATGCTTTATCAAACGCAGCGTCGAATCTATTTGCCATTGTACATATACATGTGAGTAGTCGAAAATTTGAAGCAAAATACTTGAAACAGTGTCTATCGAAAGGAATGCTTTCCCAGTAAAGAGTCAGACACTAAAGATTTTACAGAGTATATATTTCGCGTGCAAGGTGGGCATCATCAGGTGGTATTCCAATTAGGTTGCATATATAAATGGGGGCGGGGCCGCTGCGGCGAAAGACGTCTGATAGGCTTTTCGTAAGCAATCAGTGTGACCTCTAGCCTCTCTATGACCTTTCCCTTCGTTGCCAACGATCAGAACAACGTCATTCGCCGTCAATGATCTACTGTACTTCTGAATCGAATCGGCTGGTTTAGTGCGTACGAGAGATCTCCACGAAACACGACCATTCGTCAGCTGTTACCAAATTTTCGGATTTTTTTCAATACCTCTTTATGCAGTAAATTATTCTAGGACGACCAATGGGTCGAGTGGCATAGGTCATTCCTCCATATAGGTCAGGGCGCCCAAACTCGTATCGCTGAGAGGGCCAAATGAGGACTAAAAGTACCCGACTCAATGTTGGTAGAATGAACTTCATCGCTCCCTAGCCGAGCACTTACAGCGGTCCATAAACCAAGTAAAAGAAATGTTAATAATTCGAAAATTCCCAAAAATATTGCAGGCCGCAAAAAAACTTCCTAGCAGGCCACATGCGGCCCACTCGCTTAGGGTGTGAGACCCTGATACAGGGCATGCTTTGGCAGTAGTCCGTCTGCAGTGATACTACCAATCAGAGCATAGCTTTTCGTAAAGCTTATTCTACTGACAACGTTGCTACACTGAAACAAAAGAAGCACTGATAAGTATCAGACTCACTAGGTCACAAGCACCGTCTACCTAGCCGCCATTTCCACAAGTACGATCTAGCCAAATGAACAGAATGCGGACGCCACAAGGCACATGATCAGTAGCACGCGCAAAATCAATCAACACACGTGACATGCGGGATAAATCAGCGAGACGCTGTGAGCAATAACGCTTTACAAGATCTCACAATACTACACCGTCGTCCATTCTGCACACACGGCCGATCCAGCGTAGATGACGCAAAGAAAGAGATCTAGAACACGTCGTGTTTGAAGAACCGCATTGCAATGAGATAAGCTGTAGCCTCTGCAACTTGCAACCATGGACACCGAAAGGCTATCCTTGTAAAAAGCTCCCCGGTGCTTCGACAAACCATCAAATTGCAAAACAGCACGCTGGCGACTGAACCACTTCAGCAGAATCTGTGGCAAACGCGGTGCTCGCGGTAATTTTTGTGACTGGCGATGTTATACCGCCGACAGCCAGGGGCGCTGCTGAAGGCCGACTCCACTGTACAGGATTTGAAGGGTGCGAGTCGCGGCAATGGTTCACGTAGTTGTTTCAAAGGACAAGCTGTGGGTAAAAAAATGTCTGAAGATCAGCTGTGCGTTTTGGACGAAAGCAATTTCCGATTTCATTTCTGATGTTCGTGAGGTCAATCAAATGGCCTCACAACGATGGGTATCGGATGGCACTGAGTTCGAGAAGAGTTCACCGAACCGGGCTTACCACTGTGGAAAAAACGAACATGCCATACAATGAAGCCGCTTCGCTCGAAAACCCACGAAGTCAAGCCGGCCAATACGAACAGCCGTCTCAACAGGTTTGATACGTGAAGTGGTAATGCGGAAAATTCCAAAATACGGCTCGGTTTCCCTCTGCGCGCATTGCGCTCCAAATGAGACTAGGGCTGGGTGCAAGTAACAAAATTTATTGTCTGAGTGATAAGTAATCTAACAGATTACTTAAGTAATTCAAGCAAATCAGGAAAATCAGCTTCTAGCTTTGAAACGTAATCGCGATGACAATCATCAATTGTGACTCACAAAGCGCTCTGCACAGGCAAATCTATTCGCCCAATGGGTTCTTTTATGTGTGATAAGGCATGACATGTAATATTGCGTTTACAACAACAGACGTATTTATAAAGCCTTAACTTTTCTAAAAGTAAAATATTTGAAATATCAAATAATGAAAAAAATACTTAATCAAGTAATAAGGAAGGGTTTTCAAGTAAGTAATTTTATGTAATAACTTACTCACTTGAAGCCAACCATAAAAGAAACCAAGAAAAGCTCGATTTCTTGACGTCCTTCAGCAACAGCGTGCCCTTTGGTGCTGCCTGCTAATAAACCACGCAACATGGCATAAGAAAGCTGCAAAGCTGTGGACAGCTCCAACAGGTTAGCGGCTCGCCGACAGCTTCATTCAAACCTTCCCTGATGACAAAGGCTGTACGCGAGCAGTTTCCGTCCGCACCTGCAAGAGCGACATCGTCACGCGACCTCACAATGCTATGTTTCTTGACAGCAGCTTTGAGCAATTGATGCGAAGCGCTTCTTCGGTGCTAGTGGAATTGGCATGGAATGAACCTTTGCGGCTTGGCTGTAAAATGGACTATTCATTTTTGCCGAGACAGGCCTGCCGCACCAAAGGACTGTCTTTCTAGTAGCACAAGCATGGAAAACCATTGCTTGGCTGGCTATGAATAACAACAGACTTTCTTTTCTAACAGAAGCGCAAGGCGATGAGCTTGGCACCGTGGCAACCAAATTGCAAGATTGCTACGAACCATTCTGTATCTTGTTTTTGTGTCACTCCTCGTTTCGCTTAAAAAAGCATACTCATGCTTTCTGCAATTGCCGAGGTGGGGGTTAAAGGCGCGCAGCGATTATGAACCGAATTGACACTCGAACAATGGTGAGGCTCTGCAACACGCTGTTTTAACTCGGTGGCCGAATTTAATGCGTTCCTTTCCCAGTATCAAAAGGTTTTGCTACTTTTAGTGCAGTTTTGAATCATTCTCTAACCGTCTTTGACTGCATTTGACGTATAGCGCCGCTTTTCTGGGTTGGACGATTCGTTATTCCCTTGCGTCCATTAGTAGAGTTTTTTGACAGCGGCGATTCTTCGACTTGTTTTTCTCTTCTCGGCGTGCAAAAACCTGCTATGAATTGACCGCTCCTTCTATTAACTGTTAGTGACGTTTTCGGCTCTTACATGTGTAGCCCACGTTCTGCTCATCGAAACAACGAGCTGCTTCAGCAACCGTATTCGACGATCAGTCTCTGTTGAAATTTGCTTAATTTGCCATAGCAAGAGTTTGTGTCGATCATCTCTCTTTCCACAGGCATACGAAGCTGCAGTTTTGTTGATGCGAGGAAATTGCAGGGTGTCAGAGCAGACGTAAGGTTGTCGGTTGACGAATACGCGTTGAAAACTCTGTGAGTTCCGCTCCACGGAGCTCGCAACAAAGGTTGATGCCGAAAACTCTTTCTTCTGCCGGGGTCAAAACGACCTTGGCCCACCAGCACAACAAGTAATCGTAGATCTTGAAATAGCTCTAGATCTATAAGATTCTATTCATACTGTACATTTTCTGCGACCGCTTTGAAAGAACTGTTGTACCAAACGTTTTTTCAACGGAAATTAGGATAAATCACAAAGCAGGAAAATTCATGAAAAGAAATATGCCTATCATTTTGCTAAGTATGCTCATTCACTCANNCATTTTCACATCCACTTTTCCTCAGTAGCTCGTGAAGGTAGCAGCCCTAGGCAGGGCCGGCGCTAGAAGTTGCGGGGTCCAACGCAAGAACTAGGTACGGGACCCCTCAGTAGCGATGTTATGACATCATCTTGCTCAGTTAACCTGGCTAAGACCTTCGTCAGGAAGATATTTTAGCAAAATAACCATACGAATATCACAAAAGACGGTAAATTATTGGAGTTTATCTGTATGTACGTGATAACACAACAATTTCTTTTCCTTTCAACGGTCTAGGCTAGGCATAGCTCATGTGTCCCCCAGCTACGTCCATGTTTATGACTAATATCATGCTGCTGTGGTGGAAATTAGACAGCGTACCGCTACCACTCGTAATTAAGCCGAAAGAGGTTATGCAGTGGAGATCCAAGCAGAGAGCGCAAGTGCAAAGTTACGTCAATCAAACCGAAGTGACAAATCGAATTGAACTTACAATGCAGTTACATCACACTTCTTGAACGGCTCTTTCGTTCGAAGAGAAACTGACTTAGAGAAAACCGCTGACATGTCATGAACCGATTGCATTTCTCGCTTTCAGTAAACACAAGCGCAGATATGTTCTTGGATAAGGTATTGTCTGGGGGCACGCTCCTATCCGCTTTATGACAAAATATACGAAGAGAACCAGACTTCACAAGAGGGCAACCCATGCATCCGCCCAGAGTTCCCCAAAGGCCCAATTTTAGAGATATTTTTAATGCATGGGCTTGGAATGCAAATTGTACTTTATGAATTAGAAATGCAATGTACAAAGTTTTTTCAACAACCACGTCACAGATGTAGAAACACTTATCAAACGCAATACATTATGCGCATGGTTGATAGGTGAAAAAGAAGTATGAAGCCGTCCAATATAGGCTATTGATAAAGAGGAACGAGTGTGCTGCATGACATCCACAATTTTTGCCTTGCAGAGATACGCTGCCGAGCAGCTTAAGCTTTACGTGTCCTTCCATTTATGAACCTCGACTTCGAAGAAGTGGTTCTTCTACCAATTTGCGCTCGAAAATACAGGAAAAATATGATGAAACCTTGGTGGAGCGGCAAATGATAAAAGTACTTGCACGACCGACAATAAAACGCGGAACAATTTTCTGGACAAAGGAAAGGAGGCAATTTTAAGTGCGAACACTTAACAAAATTGTGCTCTGGTTCACCTGAGGTTTTTCGCTTCTTTGGGTTCAACCTCTCATTATTTGTTGTTTGTTTCAATGTGGAAGAGTTAATTTTATATTGACAAAATATTAAAACATATAGTCTGTGTTAAAATCTACCATGAAGCAAAAATGCAACCTTTTGTTGAAATGCAGATGACCCACAACCAACCAAAAACTTTCCAATACAGAAGTATCTTTCGAGAAGTGAAGAACGTTACGTTGTAAGAAATGCCTGCAAAGTTAAAACGACAGACACTCTTCTGACCTGTTCATTGCGAGTTGAATCACTTCACACCTTGTTTGCAATAGCTGTGGGTCTACTGCAGTAGTAACAAACAAGTTCTATCCATAAAGAGTGGGATGTGATGGAGCACACACATAACGCCTTTGCATGAGAATTGAGCACGTTTGTTAACGTTCAATAATTAGACACGAGATCATTATATGCCAACAATGAGATTTATAAGCATTTCTACAATTCTCGAGCGCAAGGAGTATCTGACAAAACACCATCCTGCCCAAATACCATGACGAGGTGGCGCCAGGGGCGGGAGGTCCAATGCAGCTGCATCGGTTGCATCAGGTTGACCCCGGCCCTGGACCCAGAGCACTGGTTTTCAACCCTGGGTTCATTTTCCATTTTCTTGGAGTCGCGAGAGCTTATGAAAAAAATACTTATAATTACTTCTAGATGTTATATTGGATATATGGAACCAATTTTCTCGGAGCCAAAGTAATAGGATCACCTGGCAAAAATGATAGCCTACTTTTTCATTCAAAATTGTTTTAAGTGTGATTATGACCACTGCTGTTCTGTTGCGTTTGGCAACGCACGAATAACTTTGTGACGTAAGAATATGCTGTGTTTGTAAATTAGATATCTGAATACGGTAGCTTACTTGGGAGTTATTCTAGTTTTCAATGCGTTGTACTGCGGAGTGGTTTGTATCCGGCACAGGTCTCTCTCACTGATGCTGCCATGTGCATGAATTTCATAGATGAGTCTTGGTGTCATCGTACTTTATTTTTCAGTCATTGTAATATTCTATTGTGCAAACACAACTGCATTTAACATGCCTGACTGGAAATTTTCTGAAGGGGGTCGTTTGGTTAAATTGGGTTGCAAGTTGGTAGCTTCATCAAAAAAGTTGAAATCACTGCCCTAGGGGGACTCGGAATATTCAATGGTTTTTAGCAAACTCTGAACCAACACGGGCTAAGCAAGGTCTCAGATATAATTACTCAACCTGGTCCTTGGTCGACCTCTGGACCGCATTCTCGTGAGTGAAGCCGGAAAGACTCGCCTCGTCAATCTAGCTCGGGCATTCCGGTCGCTTGGTCGAACCAACATGGTTGCGATCTCTCGATCCGGAGGAGAGGTGACTCAACATTCCAGACTTTACGAATTTCACAGTCACACCGTTTCACAAAAATTCCAAGAACTCGGAAATTTGCTCTGAGTTATATGCCGTTTTGGAACGACCTACACATGCGAACACGCATTTTCGTCCATGATATTGATTGAAAGCAACACGAGGTCGCGCCTTACTGATTCAAGTTTGAAGACATCTCTGCTGTTATCTGTAACAAATTTAACTACAAACGTTGAAAGTCTAGTGAAATAAAAACAAATTCAGATGTGTCATTAAAAAGTAAGTAAACGTGAAGCCTATTTTTTCTTTTACCGGATGTTCAACATCATTTGATAATATTACCTAGTATCACCGATGATGTGAAACAACATCGTTTCAAGAAATAGCCGATGCCATGGTGCATTGGTACAAGCTTTCGTAAATTTGGCGTATGGCGTGAAAAATGTTGTCCGCCCGTGTAGAAAATGAAGAAGATTGGTAACAGCATGCAACAGCACGCACCCTTGTCTAACTCTAATACCCACGGGTAAGGCTTGTGATTTAACTTTACAGACACGGACACAAATTCTAAGCAGAAATACAATGACTTGCGACCAGTGACCTGGCGGCCGTCAACACCGTACTTCGGCGACACTACCCTAAAGCTTTTCTCCAGTGACCAGGTCGAATGCTTTGTCCAATCTAACAACTTTTGGCATACTCCGAAGATTTCTGGAAAATTTTCTGGAGAGTAAGGACCTCGTCTTTAGCGCTGAAGCGAGAACGAAAACCGTACTGCGCATCATTCAACTTTGGTTCAATTATATTGCGGCAATTTTATTCAAGGCACTCACCAGACAATTTTCCAGTGAGGCCCTGGAGAAAAATGTCTTGGTAGCTAATGCATTAATTCTTTCATGTCTCCCTTAATGCATACGGGGATCATCACCTCAGTTTGCCGATCGGTCGCTATCCTTCCAAACCACCAAACCACTTGAAACACGAGTTGACACAGCAGCCCTTCACTGATCTTCAATCTCAATTCAGCACAGGCGATTGGGTATAAATCACAGATGTATTGGGCGTCTGAAGTGTAGTGGGCAACGAGAGTTGCATCATCACTTTACAGTAGTTGGCAGATGAATACCTGCATAACTTTGGATCTGTCTCGGAAACGAGGCAGGTTGAAGAGTTTTTTCGACTTGCGTGAATGGAGCAACACGCCGGAGGTGGAAGGAAAGGCGGGGCGAAGTAATGCTGAGAAAGAAATCACGATAGGAGTCAGCACAAGCAGGGCCGGATTAAATGAACGCGAGGCCCCGGGCAAAGTCGTGACCGCGAGGCCTCCGAAACGCTTAGAGCAAGTGCGTAGCGTTTCACATGCCCTCGTTTCCACTTTGCAGAAGCACCGGTCAAAAACGTAAGAGTGATTCAGAAAGTGTTTCCATAATTTATGTTAATATTTTAATCACCATTGTTGCTGAACATGTAAATGCGAACAAAATTACTATCATAGTGCGCTTTTACACTAAACTCAAGCAAACAGTTTTGAACTCGTGGCATGTCAAACCCATGAGCGTTCGCAGGGAGGGGGAAACGGGCATTTTCCCATGGAAATGGGACTAAGAACCAACGTTTTATAGAAAACCTGTTGTCAGCAGCTCAATTCCCATTAATTAATTTATTTCTTACTGTGACAGTATATTTACTGCTATGACACTCACCACTACACAAGGGCCAGGTTCACCGTTCTGGTGTCAAGTAGTGATGAGCTTGCAGTTCACTCATGTCCACTTCTTCGTCTGCGGAGGCAGGCTGCAAAGTTGCGAGCGGATTGTTCTACTGTTGGTATTTATTGTGTAACAATAACATGGCAACGAATCTTCTAATGTTCACTTCAAGTTGCAATAGTAGGCGTTTTGCCACCTGTGACTGTTGAACGTAGATATCTTGGCAGGTAATGCAGCGAGACAATGACTGTTGATAGCGGTAAGCAGGGACGCCGGAGAGTGGGGGCATTGCCCCCTGACCTTTGAAAAGTGGGTGTCGGGGTGGAGGTGTCTTTTTCATAACAGCATCATAGATACTTTCAAGATCGAATTGAAAAAAAAATTTCTATGGTTTCTTTTATTATGCTTGACGTCAACATTGTTGCGTAACAGAACCAAGTATCAACGGTTTTCTGTTGTTTTTCATAATTTTCCACTACCCTCAACTTCTTTACTTCCCCCTTGCGCTACCGCTGTTCCCGCGTCCCTGACTGATACGATTTGGCCACTTACACTTCAGAGATAATTGTGGGTGACAATGTACGGCGGTTCGTAATTGGCTAATTTTTTGAAACAGAAAGTTGCATCACAAAAAAGCGACCTTTTTGCTACCTTGACACTGCACAACAAACCCTTTTGGTCATAGGCTCTCTGACCGTCTTCACTGCACAAATCGTCCATTCACGTATGTCGTGAGGAAAGACATGTCTACACTCTCTCGCAGATCAAAACGTACACCGTTTAGAAAAAATCTTCCCAAAGAAATATTACGCAAAAGCAACTTGAATCGTACTGCTTGACTGAAGTTTTGCGACGGGAGTTTTACAATAGTTACACCTATTAACTGTTCTGTCTAGTGGACACTGGACAACAGCACTTTGTTCGATTTGATACGATCACGGCAAGCACATCGCAACAACAGTAATTGCAACACCAGCGCATCATACGGCAATTGCAAAGGCCTTAGATTGCCATGAATACTTACTGTAGTAACGGACGTATCAACGTGACCCTGGTCTCTGTCACATCTTGACAGGTAATGCAGCGAGACAGTGACACTGCTGATCAGTAGAGCAGCCAATAATTTTGTTCGGGATGAGCCAGTCAATGACGTCATCATTACCTGACGTCGTCTTGAGTCCGACTGTTCATTCATTTATTTTCTAACAGTTGTAAATTGATATAAAGCACCAGTAAAAAACTTGGCAAGTTTGTTTCG
>JGI24159J19872_10002441_pt1 | contig 22130 bp, 18 predicted proteins | sample Ectturendosymbi4_FD_19872 | JGI IMG/M metagenome (IMG submission 19872) | reverse complement strand
AACAACTTACTAAAAACCAAAATAATACGCCTAAATTATATAAGCCAAGTGGGGGCCCGATTTTTACATTTAGCTTGCCAGGGGGGGTTCGCAGCACTTCGCCCCGTCAGCAAACCTTTCGTTTTGCCGAATGCAAAGCAGATATTGATTTCCAAATTTTTGTTTTCTGTGAGGTTTGCTAACGTCTCTTGAAGCGTTATTTCGCTTGACCGACTTCTTGCAAATTGCTCTGGTTTTCTTATTTGTTTTACACTTGAAACAGCATCAATACAGTACCGGTTATCGCGGCTGCTCTCTGTGATGAAGTTGCTGTGTTCTGAAGTGTTCAGTTTTGCTTTCAACTTCTAATTAATTTATTAAAGAAAGAAGTTCACTTTGAAAGTGTACTGAATGATAAAGCATAAAGCGGTTTTCACGTTTGGAATTTTCACTACATTTTGCATGTAAGTACGAGTTTCTTTAGAGTATTAGTTAAAATAAGATTGTAGTCTTTGGTGGTCAGTTGTATAGAAGCCACATACATTTAAACTTTACGCCATCAGACGCACTGTTTTTTAAAGCAGTAAGTCTCAAACTGCACAGAATGCACATACCGTAAAAAGTTCATTCATGCACAGCAGAAAGGTTTGTCAAAGGTTTCCAAAGTTCACGTGCGTTACAAAGTGTATAAACAAATATTTTAGGTAAGCACTTACAAACGGGCTATTGTTGTAAAATTCATGTCTTTTGCTCAAAGAACCTCTGCAGTCTGCAATCATGTTTTCTCGCTCCCTCGACTTTTACTTGACTGTTTTTTCAGCACTGTCTTTGGAAAAACTTTGAATTTTTCTTCCAAAACAAGGTTTAGAACCGAATAAACTTGTGACCAGAATCTTTGAATAAAGGAGAGCATGTCACAGAAAATCAAATGCTTTCAGTCCTGAAGAAGTTGCTAATATGTTTTAAACTTTATGAACACNAAAATTAGCCAAAGTGGGTTTTCTACGAGCTTGCATGGTTGTTGAAGACCCCAAAGCCACCACCGTATTGATTCTCAATGCTGCTAATCCNCACGCTCTTTAAAACGGTTATAGGTTTGGGGTAAGGCACAGGAATCAGTTCATTGCTCGTTTAAAACAGAACTAGAGAAAAAATACGTTTTATTAAAAAGTTTCATTTTGTGTTATGAGTAGCAGGTCAAAATAATACGCCATAGTTCTGCTTCGGCGAACTTAACACTTCAGTGAATTCAACAAAAAACGTACTGATTAAGTCAGACCCTCGGAGCATTGGAAAGAGAGTCCATTAAGATTCAAGATTCACCCTGTGTTTTGTAGAAATTTAAGCAATTTTACCCCACAATGATAAGGATAGCTATAAGTCTTATCAGAACAGCCCCATGAAATCGTGTGGTGCTGAAGTAGACTGAAAACCAAACCACCAAAAGGTTTTGAGCAAGGTTGGTTTGTTACTACAGTATTGTTCATCGCAGGAATATTTCAGGTTTAAGTTTTCAGAATGCATATATGTAAATGGTGAAAGCACTAAAATATACAAAAAAATAACCAATAATAAAAAAAAACTTAACAACGCCGACAGAGTTTTGCATTACATCCCGAAAATGTAACGGTTGACCAGCGTTACGTCACCTACTTTGTGGAGACAACAGATTCTTTGATTTTGCCTTTTAACAATTTGTATGCGTTTGCACAGCAACGTGTGTCCCCATTTCCACATTTTATCAGCTCACTGATGCTTTCACAAGCTTTCTGATGCTTTTACCGTCATCATTTTTCTCACTCTGTGAACGCTTCTTTGCGTTGATAAGCTATAATGCAGTATCTGGCGCGTTATTGCAGTGTTGATTCCTGCTCAGTATTGCCTGGGCGTGCCAATTAACATCTGCCGCGTGATATGTTACGATTTTAAAGTGCTTGAGTGTTTTTGTGTTCTTATACTACACCCTGTGATGTGCACTAGCTAAACACGGAAAAACTCTTCGTAAACACTTGCCGATTAAGACGTTTAGAATTAGCTACAATTTTCTTTGGGTTACGTTTCGATTTGTCCACATTTTTTAGCTACATCTTTCTATTTCCTTCTTTTAAATCGATTGAGGAAGTGCATACATACATAGTTCATAATTGCAGCAGCTGTTTAACACAAAAGGCTACGACAACCATGAACGCTTCTGCGTTTCTAGTGGTAAAATGATGCTGGAATTTGATAAGGCTCTAACATGTGTACAAAAATTCGTTCAATGCCAATGTGAAAATAGGCTACTGCAAAGGCAATCCATTCAGGTCTCAGCAAAGCCACCAACTACGTGTAAAAATGAAACCCCAGAAAACAGTGCTGGCGGAAGGTTTCGTTCCCATCATACTAACCTCAGTTTATAAAAAGTGAGATATATAACTTTCTTTGCTCACTGTTTGACATCTTTTCTTACTACACATGAACTGTAACTGAAAAACACAGACTAGTTTCGCATAACCAAGCGCACTTGAATCAAACGAAGATGTTTTTCAATAAAATTCGATTAAAGCCCTGCCTGTGCCAGTGACACGAACTGAAGACGCTTTCAGCCGTTCGGCGATAAGCGAAAACAATAGCTACGCGCTTTCTTCAATTATTCATGGCTAAATATATTCAAGCAAAAGCCAAAGCATTGCTTGAATACTTTGAGACTTGTTCTCGTACTTGAATTAAATTAATCCAAAATGTTGAAAAAGTACCGCCATATTTCTGCTGCCCGAATAAAAGTTGGAAATACTGCAACAAAGTGTTAAGGGCGGAATTAATTTAGTTTGTGAACTCATGCACAGACCCACTAACGACTTGACAGATTCCACCAACGAGGTGTATCTTGTGTAAACAGCATACCCTAGAAAATGCTGAAAAAACAAGTTTTTTTCGTTTCATCAACACAAAAGACGCCCAAAGGTCAATGTAAGAGAACGGAACACAACTAATTGCCGACCCGAGTGTGAAAAGCCTGAACTGGAGAAATTACCTGAAAGAGCAAGATATTATAGGTCAGGACTGCTGCTTCTGACTTTCGCTGCAGCGAAACGTAATAGAAAGAAATCTGCAGGGAAAATAAAAACAAGACGTATTTCACATTGGCCCGGAAGAAAGTCAGTGAAATGGTACTCATATGCAGTTATCATCGAACCGAACAAGGTCCTGTGCGGATATTAGTGGCAGTGCAAATGAGTTTCTACCAAACTTTAAGTTGCTAATGTATACCAAGTTAATTCAAACGAAACAAATTCGATCTTCTCCTAAAACCTTTTCGAATATCCTTTGCTACGCAAAATTCATCGTCAGTGGTGGATCTAAGTGTCAGGGGTTGTATGACACAGGGGCTTTAAATCCTGTGTCCTAAGTGCAGCTAAATTTTGCTTTTGTTATAGTCCGAAGTTTATTATTTTACCAACTTGACTGAGGAGAGTTGTACATACAAATTTCTATTTAAGTTGTCAGTGTGCAACTCAAAACGAGGAAAAATAGTTTCATAAAAAAGGAGTTATAATAATGGAGGATTTGCTTAAAGCTGCAGCTTAAATGGAAACACTGGTAGTAGTACTTATATAAATTTTCTCTTGTAATATTCAGAAACAAATACTCAAAGAAATTCAAGATATAGTGGAAAATTTTGTAGTAGTGTCTCATGTATTATCACATGTTCGTGCTACGAGTGCTGTATCAACTTGTTTTCAAATACCACAAAGCAGTTTTAGCTATGCTGATCACACATTAGTCTTGAGCGCCTGTTGGCACAGAAAACCTTAGTAAAATAGTTTGAAAGCTTCTCTTGCTATGAAAGAAAGTGCGAATGCTCAGAGGGACACAGCAGTTGGAGCACTAACGTGGGTACATCAATTTTCCCATGCAAGTCTATTTCATCTAATGCTGACTTTTAATACCAACTAACGTTTGGCGAATTTCAAAGAAGTAAAAGTTGAAAAAAGCGTGTTTCAAAATTTGCCCAATCCATTCCAATTGTCTACTGTAATATGCGTAATGTTTCTTTCCGCACATTTTTTATGGCAAACAAAATTTATTGTTTTCTTTTACATTCTACATACGTTTCTGCTGTATTTTGAATACCGCAAGCTTTTATATGGTATGCCAGAAAAGACAGTAAAGAAAGACGTGGTGCATGTAAATCATTCCATCAAAGGCGTAGTACTATTCGGAAATGCTACTAGTCAATAAGTTGTAGTTTTGTCGCATTTGCATATTCAGTGCAAACAAGAAACTATAACAAGGATACTTGAGTCTTTTGAAACCAACCTTGCTTTGAAAAAGTTATTTTGTAAACAAGCAAGAAAGTACAAAACAAGCAGTTACGTACGAGCATTTTCAAGTATAAACTAAAACAGTGAAAACCCAGGGCTTCTTCAGGTATTTTTTGACAGAGTGCTCTACCGGCTAATCGCCAGTTTAAGAATCTTTAGCCATAATGGACCTGTTTGGCAAAAATATTTTGTGTTGCAGTTTTTTAAACTGGAGTAATTTTGCTTTGGAGGTTTGCAAACGCTCAAGTTAGTTGCGTTTTTCACCGAACAAGACATAGCAGGGTTATTTTTTAGAGAGAAAGAGAAAATCAGGTCAGACAATTGAAAACTACGAGGCGAGACCTTGCTAGCAATATCAGGTCAGAAAAAATAGGTGACCTTTTTCAGCTCTTTGCTTTGAGGGAATATTGACGAAATCCCGCCAAACTCCAGAATGTACAAACGCATGTTGCACGAAAAATTAGAGGTCAGACATTTGGCCAGTGCCAAATGTTTCAGAACAACCAGCTTCCCCATTGAAAATCATCATACGTCATCCTGGCATTCGTCATTTTCCTCGTACTTTACGCCATTCTTCATGCGCAAAAACTGTACGAAGCAAAGCTGCTGCACCTAAAATTCTTCCTAAGACATTTCGTCCGTCTTGCTTGACAGTAAAAAATAGTTGGAGAAGCAAAAGTTGCCTGTATCTCAAGTTTATTATCACCAAGCACGCGAATTGCGAAAGAGCTTTTGGATAGATGCTTGCTGAAGAAAAGATTAAAAACTTGTACTGCCAAGAAAAGGGCTGCAGAACTTTATCATTTCTTTATGAAAACGTTGAGGCTGAAACATACTTTTGTAGGAAATAAAACAATTATGCATAACTCTAAGAAACTGTAACGCATGAAAAAGCTTGCTTAGAAAAGGCGTAAAACACCTGTTTTGTGCCATTTTACATATTAAAAATATGGCCCATTGGCCCTGTGGTGAATTTATCCAAGGAAATCCAATAATTGGTATTGAAACACTGCTTTTCTCAAAAACTGAAACGTTCTTACAAAATCAGGGTTAAAAAAAGATGGAAAGAATTTTATCAGGTTGTCGTGGTATTTGTTTTTGCTTAAATCTTATCTTTTGTGACACTGGCATACGTACAATTACTGCGTTCAAACATTCTGTTTTCATGGGGCTTTGAAGTGCTTATAGACTGGCTGTACTCTAAATTTTCAGTGATGACAGACGTCAGCATAACTGCAGATACGCATTCAGAAAGTTCAAGAAAATCCAAAATGCACGGCTCTGAACTGGGTTGGACTCACAATCACTCACGCACCTTAACTTAAGTCTCTTCCACTCTGTTACCTATATTTCGTGTTTTAGTTTTCTATTAAACTTTTTCCATTGTCGGCTCTTAATTTGCTTTGTTTCTTCTTATAAAGGCAATATTACCAACTCTTACATGCGTTAATGGGCTAAATACTTTTTTGTTGGTCACTTTACAACTCAACTGTTTTGTTGTTTCGAGCATTGTGATTACTTCTTGTATCTTTGTGGTCGTTTCGACTTTTGCGTTTATACGTCTGTTTCTCGTCTTTTTTTAATACCAGCAAAAACATTTGTAAAGCCAGCAGTTTGCACACTTTTCAAGGCCTGCAGTGACATGTTTTGCAACATTTAGCAATTCCTAGATAAGGCTAAAATTCGAAATAAATATGGAAAATCTCGCTTTGCTGCGCATGAATGGGTCAAAGAGTTTTTCCGATCACAAACCAAGCAAAATAAAATAGCCAAGAAATCTGCATTGGCTGCATTGTCTCTCTTGTTTTGCGACAAGTCAAGATAATAAATCTCTTCAACAGCTTTTCGGCTGAGTTTAAGCTGTTTACTAGTTACTCATTCTTGCTCACTTTGCAGAGCCATCGGCATTGATTTGCTTGCGTGAGAAACGCATCATTCAAGAACAGTCCGCTGTACTGAAATTACCAGAGCGTTTCATAGCCTAGCACTGCTTTACACTGGACAGCACAGCATTCGATCTTTGACAGCAACATATCGTATGGTGGACTTCCTGCTCGCCGTACGTCGCAAATCACGGGCGGCTGGGTTGGCTGCTAATCCTTGGCAGATCATCATGGCATTTAAACAAGCTGGACTACTTCTGCTTATCTGTGCAATGGCATTGCCAATGTTACTGTCTAACAGATCGTGTATAGCGTAAGTCCAGTGGATTAATGCACTACAGGAAATAGATCAGTGCTTATGTCCCACAAAAAGGAAGTTTTGCAAGCATTTGCAATCTTTTATGTTGTCGTTCTTTTCTATTGTCAATGTGTTGTGAAAATTGACCAATTAAAGCAGAAAAGACTGAAATAAGCGTCTCCTGAAACAAGAACGACTACCTGTTTCGACATGAAGTCACACAAAACTTGAAATGATCGCGTTTGTAATCACGTTTTGCTTATAGTCAACTGCCTTTTTCGATGATAAATACTTTGGAAACGTTATGAGTGACTACACGGTTGACTTTTCTTGGTCAGCAAGAAAAATATTTCCATTTATGTATTTTTGAATTACAATCTTTAAGGCTATTCCCAGAATTAGAAAAAACTGACAAAATTACTTTCTTCAAAACTCAACAACAAATTGGACCATGTGTCTGAGCCAAACACGTTAACAAATAAAATAAAAATTAACTGACGCCGAAAACATAGAAAATCTTGAAAAATATAAATCAACGTAACGCCAGCTGACAAATTGTCTTCATCAAGTTTTAAATCAAAATGGCTGACTTGAGATTGCTTTGGATTTGAAAAACATGTTTCACATGCAAAAATATATACTCGTAGAGGCATGGCGCGTAAACAGGAAAATAAACTCAATGTAAAATATAAAATCAGACTTGTTTTTCAACTGATTGAGGTTTTTCTCAATTTGTAGACAATATTTGATGTCATCCTGTGTGTTTACTGTGCTTGTCTGTAAACGTTACTGATGGCATCTTTCGAAGTTTTGATTTTGTTTCTTTACGCCTGCAAGCGTTTTTATGTCAGACCCTAACGAAAACAGTTCAGGATCTGTCAAAACCTGGATAGTTATTCAGCATTTTGGGAGTTTAAACTACCATTTGTATCTTCAAAGCTATAGTTCACACTTGGAGCTTTAAATGTTGCACGAGTTTCTTACTTTAGAAGCAGCAACGCAAAAAACAATAATTTGACTAAAAACGTGCAGGCCTTTTAAAAAACAATTTATTTCATCATTAGAAAGTTTTATTATTGAACCTTTCTGACTATGAAAACGACTATTTCTGAAACATCATTGGTTTGGGGATTATTTCTAATGCTTGATTTTGATGAAATCGTTCGGTGGTTCGAGACAGTCGACACATTAAAGAACGAAATGATATTTTTCTGCGCAACTAATTGCATGCAAAGTTTGCAGCAGTTAATGAGATCAGCAAGAAATGGTCGGAATGAAAAACTTATAAAAATNCCAAACTTACTCTCTTCAATAGAGTAAAGTGGGACTTTTTNTTTTCACTCACTTCGTCAGAATCGATCTCTTTTTCCTTCAACCACAGTTTTTTTTTTATGTGATTGATTTTNTGTCTGGTGACGCCCTCTTTCCTCAAAAGGCAAGACATCTGAACTCTCACTGAAGGCGCTGCGGTTATTTTGATGAAATACAAAACAACTCTGCGTCTAGTCAAGTCAACAAGATGAAAATTAATTGTCTGGATAGTTCAGACAGAAATCATTTCTTCTGCCTCACTGCAGATGGAATCTTTTATAGCATTGATTACCTCGGCCTCGTTACGATTTGCATTGAAAATTTTTGATTTTTCACTTGAATATCCTCTAACGCAATTTAATCAGTTTCTGAAACATCAATTCATCTATCATGAAACATGACTGATAGTCATAAGTACCGTATGCAAAATGCTGTACTTTTTATTTCAGTTGCCATTCATCCTACATGCAAATAACATGGAGCATTACTGAAAAGAATTCAAGCAGAGCGGTAACGGGTGGTTTACATTTTATAACAATCCGAAACAAGAACAGCTATTTTCGCCACATTTCTTTGAAAACCGACGCCTTCGTGGTTTCGGAAGTACATATTTTCTCCAACGTATAAGCAGAACAAGCTCAAGCGGTTGTAAATGCTCGGTGGAGCGCGGCTACGCACCACAGCAGCGAAAAAAGACAGTTACTTCACCGGGTTTTCCTCACAGCAAATCTGATAAAACCCCATCAGGCAGCTTCTCAGCGAGTTGGCGACTTAGACTGAAAGCTTCAAAGTGATGATGCCCGTGCATGCGCGCTTTCAACGAGCTTGCGGGACAAGTTGTCCATTAAATATTAATCGAAACCAGAAAAACTAATTCGGCAAACCTGCTTCTTTCTTCGTCTTATCAGATTACAGTGTNGGTCGCGGCCGTGCGTTGACGTCGGGTAAAAAATGACGCACAGAACGATTTCCGCCAAACTGCGACAATTNACTGTTTCACGCAAAATCCATGTTCGCCCAGGTACGGAATTCTGGTTATTTGGCGCTGCGTCGGANGTCCCCTGGGCTTGTGCCTCAAGTAAACAATGCATTATTTATTTTATCACTTCAAAAGCTTTGCGAAGCATTGACATCCGGCGCAGAGCACGCTCGAAACCGTTTGCTTTGTTTGCATAGACAACGCGCAACAGTCAAGACATATATATATTGTTCCCGTGTCGGCTCAGACATACCAGAAAACATCAAAAATAGACTTAGGTCGAAATTTTGAGTCCTCGAAAACGAAGAAAAAAATCCAGCGAAAACGAAGAAAAAAAGCAAACCTTCAAGGTTTTTATTTTCATGTGATTTCTGTACACAAGACACTAAGCTATTAAAAATACGATTTTGACTTTGGCTCATCCCATAAGCGTAGGCCTATAGGCAGCGAGATGGTTTAAAGCAGCTATGTCCAACCCGTGGCCAGCGAGCCGCATGCGGCCCAGTTTAGGTTTTCGCTGTAGTAAAAGTATCCTACATACTGACAACATGTCCTTATTTTGATGCAGGTGATGTTCAGTGCCACTTTATCACGTCTGTTACCATTGCAGTTAGGATTCGAACGCTTTTAGTGTGTTAGATTCAGCTAAATTTAGTTCACTAAGATCAAAGTAAGCCGTTCAATGTGCGGCCCTTATTATTATGTCATTCAAGGTGCGGCCCTGGTCAACATAGTGGCATAATTTTTGGCTCAGCAAGCCATTTGGGTTGGACGCAGCTGGTTTAAAGGGTCTAGAGCGTTTGCTTGTAGCTAAAAGCTTTGGTAGTCTCATGTAAATTATTTCTCTGAGTGAATGGGAATCAGCAACTTTTCAAAAAAATTGGCACTTTGCTACTAAATCTATATTCTTGTCACGGTCAGTTGTCAGTTTCATTCTTTACCATCGTTTTCTTTAGTTTTTACAATTAAAATTTTTTAATTTTTTATAATTTTCTTAAAATGCCACATATGTTTCCATTTACTAAAACGTATCTCAATCATCGCAAGCATGATTTTTACGGCAGTGATTCTTGCTTGTTTTTGTCTGGTAAAACATGGCTAGCAAGCGAGCAGCAATAAACAAATCTTCAGCACTATAGCTCTTTGTATATCCTTTCGCTACACTTTGTGCGAAGCAAGCGGATTTTTTCAATTTAGGATGTCGTCATTAACGCCTTCGTAAAAGTGAAACAAGCGAAATGTTTGAATTTTCGCCAGAAAACGACATTGAAAAGCAAAACGAAGCTATGAGTTCGACCGGCTGACCGACAAAACTAAACTTTTTCGGANANGGCTGTGGAGATCTATATAAACTTTAAAGGATGTGATAGCAGTAAGGTGTGCCAAAACAATGAATGGAAAGATTTNTAAGCCTTCACTCCGAAACATAGTATGGCACGAGCAAAGTATTGATTTATCACATCCATCAAAAATTGTGGCGAGACGAGGTAATATTTAATAAGCATAAATATTTAATTCAACCCTTGAGCAACATCTGTATTTTTCTGATGTCTTGTCTTTTGACGAATGCAAAAGAAGTCTCCTGGGCAGCGTCACCTGATACAATCTCACCGCAAATTAGTGAGTTCTTGGTATCGAGCTGCAGCTTTTTCTCCTATTTTTGATATTCTGCAAAACATGGCCGCAACCAGCTAAAATTTTCGGGGGGGGGGCAAAATGAGTGTAACGTACTAAAAAAGTTATTGGCGCTTTCCAAATGTTTTTGAAAATTTCTGGAGAGGAGAATTACCCAGTTTTACCCCCGGTTGCGCGCCCGCTGTAAACGTGTATTTCATCCTTTTGAAATCCGCAGTTTGCAGCTATCCGCTGGCTTTCGAAGTCTAGGATTGTTTCTGTTTTGATTTTGACCAAATGTTCTTTCTGTCTGAACTCATGAGCTAGTTGTTGCGTCATGTCTATACCGGACCGAGTAGCCGGATTTTTGAACAACAATATTTTTGTCTGTTTTTTCGACGCCTACAATCATGGGCAGACAAACTGTAGTAGACAACTTTTGGTAATCGTGTGGCACAAAATTGGAAGCCTTTTTATCCTTCCAAAAACACAATGCTGACCTCCATCAAATTTTTCTTAAGCCCTACTCAGAAGCTTAATGTTCTGAGAAGCCTGTCGCAAACAACAGCAGAAAAAGCAGTTGATTTTAATATTTCGGTAGGCAAGTCGACTGCAATATTTACAGTTGCGCACTTTCCACTGAAGGGAATTTGATGAATATAGATAAACGAGACGAAAGCAACTCACGTCGACGAGTAAACGAGTTGTTTTCATAGTTTTTCAATACAATGCGGGACACTGTGTTTTGCTTAAAAAATTCTTCCACCTGAACGACTCACTCTGAAGAGACATCGAACATTAAGTTGCAGTCGGAATCACTACATGCTTGTTTACAGCGCCACCTCAAAAGTGCTCCTGTCGTGATTGTTAAAAATCTATACTTTTATGCGCTGTCGTAAAGGTTGAATAGGTCATTTGTGAGCATATAGCTTCAAAAACTGTTGGTAAAAAGGTGTGGATCTAGTTTGCCTCTGACATGCTTGACGGGCCCAGTCCCCATACATGCAACATGCACAAACAGAGTGTGGGAACTGCGCATCCTATATAAACGCGGTCAATTAAAACGGCAGGGGCATAGCCAGCTTCCGCACGTCGGGCATGCCCAGATATTAACTGAAAAGAATTTAGGTGGTCCACTTACGTTACTTTTTGACATGCAAGGTTTGAGTTTATAAAGGGTATGTGGAGAATTTGTAATTAACTGCCACATGCAGGAGAGTAGGTACTTGAATACCTGTCACATATTTATCCGCGATCTACGCAGGCTAATGGGAATCTCTGACGAGGTACAACACAACACGAGACTTTCGCAACAAGAACAGCTCGTGAGGTTTTCCTTCGGGAAAAGTCTACAGGCTCGTTTCGCCGAACCTGACGAGATACGGACAAAATGCCCGCCATTATGTTCGCGGGCTTGCATGGCAATTAGCCCACTTTATGATGCTCACTGGAGTTGTTCAGCAATGCGACGGTAGCCGAAAGGTTATTGTTCGGAAAATACTGTTCTTTTTTCGTAAATTCATGTAATATGCATCAGCGTCTTTGAAACGGTTATCAATATTCTCTTAAAGAAATCAGCGGTCCTCCGTATCCGTCACTTCGGTCTCGGACGACGTGGCCAGAGACGCCGGAGGCGCGGAAGGCATGGAAGTAATTACAACTTCAAGCCTTGAGGGAGTTTCTCGCTTCGAACCAAGCGCGCCGTCCTCTACTAAGCCAAGGTCCACGGAAGCAGTCATGATTCTCACTTCCGTGCCGTTCATTTCGTTTGAGCCACCGTTGGCAGGTGAACCGCTTTGCGCTGGGTGACGCACCACAGATCGTCCGGACAGCTTGGCTGTTCCGCTCGGATTCACTTGACTGATCATGTTTTTCGATGATTCTTGATCGGCGACGATCTCTTCAGCTTTATCGTGCGAAAGCCCGTTGCTGAGTTGAAGTGGTTTGCTGTTTTCGGAGTGCTCCGGCAAAGCTTCTGAACTTTCAAGACGTTGGGCACTTGGTGGGGGTGTATTGCGGGGCACGTGTGGTTGGACCTTCAAACGCACAGACGCACCGCTTCTAATGTTGTCAGCAGTACGCAGCACATCACCGCCCTGCACTTCATCCATCCGCAGTTGTGGGATAACAGTTGGTATCAAACCAGCCACATCAGGTACCGGTATTTTCTTTTTCTTGGTCGCTTTGGCCTTTTTGATGTTTTTCAGTACGTTTTCCAGGTGAGGTTGAAACACGGACTCTGCGTCCGAGCTTTCCGCATCGGTGTCTTCACCGAGAGCAGGTGCAACTCGGTAATCGATCACGCCGGCAACATCGCTCCCTCCAAAACCGACCGACTCGTTTTCGTTTGCGCTGTATGGTATTTTACCCGGTTGTGGTATGTCGCTACGAACAGACAAGACCGTTTCAGAGTTCAAGTGCTTAGGATCATACGTCACGTCGTCGCCTTCACCAATGGTGGGCAGATCTTGCTGCGAAAGAATTCCCAATTTCCTCGGGCTAAGCCTTCTCATCGTGTGATTTGCGTAACGGAAGCCTGCATTGACAAACGATAGTCACTTAGAAAGTTACTTTAACGGTCAGTACGGAAGTTTACTTTAAGAAAATTCTTACCGTGGACGGTGAGAGCAATGCTCAATTATAGAATTAGGTCAACGTTTTTCAGAACATGTTTACAACATTTTGCCAATGCATAAAAGTCTTATCCGAAAGGATGAGCAATTCGTAACGCGAATAGCAGTTAATCTGGTGATATTACTGGCGTTGCCTAGCCTGGGAATCTTCCGGTTAAAAAAAACGTATATTGTGTTGTGAAAAAATTTCGTCATTCAGTATCTGCGCTTTTAAAGTCAGTCTTACCTCGCTGTTTTTCTGTAAATCCACCGAACTGTTCTCGAGCAGAATCTTTGAAGATGAGAGTGGCCTCGTTTTCACGTTGTTTCATCTCTTTTTCACTCACTGCCGTTTGCCAGTGTCTCGGCTGTTTTCCACTGTCTCTATCAAGTTTTGGGTCGAGATAAGCGGCTTCGTGATTCCAGTGATATTGATCGGTTTGTTTGGCCAGCCGTGGATGGTGAATTTTCGCATAACGGTTCAAATCAGTAGTTATGATTTCGTCCGACAGGTCAGGACTGAATGTGCTGTCGTCGGTGAGAGGCAGGCCTTGACCGATGTCAATTCGATGAAGTCGTGGCTGCTCAGCGTCTTGCTGCCACTGTTCGGAAGACTCGGAATTGCGACTCACATCTGCTTTTGTTTCTGCAAGTAAAGCACAACGATATTTTACCATAAATGACCTGACCTAACATGCCTTCCAGTCTGGTGTTAACATTAAAAAAACAATATTGAAGAACGAACATGAAAACGCTTTTCTTCCGAAAAATTTAGCAAGAAGGTAGTGACTCAAAAATCACCGGGTCGACAGACTTTGCATTCATTCCAGCAGAGCAAAATTTTCACCCAAACCCTCTAATTACCGTTCGGACTCTCAAAACCCCTTACTTGATGTACCACTTTATAAATGGATGTTGATGTAGTTGTTTATTGAAATGAAGAGCTAACGCCAAACCAGAATTGAGTTAGATATGACTTACGTAAAATTTTTATAATAATTTTTTTTAAATAACCCTACAGATGTACAAAAAGAAATCGCTCTAAACAGCAAACAAGTTTTCAAAGGGGTTTTGTTTGCGATAATTTGCAACCTGTGCTTCTCATCACAACCAAGAGATTTCTGAACGACCTGAAAGCTAACTTGCGCTTGAATCGTAAGAAATTGGATGATAGTGACGTTTTTGCTTATGTTAAGGTACTGTACGATAGAGTGGCGAAACGGAAATAGAGGACACCTTTTCAAAAAAGCTGGTTTGTTGGTCAGTGGCGAAGTTGAGCAGCACACCAAAACATTATGCAACAAACAAACCTCGGTCTCCAGGAATATCTGGTCGGTGAACTTTGGTCTGCTGAGAAACGGGTTGAGACGCATTCCCACTGGGTTGAGATGCGGTCAGTGGACTGACATCAATATGCGTCAGACGCGGCTTCAAGTTGTGCGTTTCGTCGCTGTGAAAAAATCCATAAAAAATGCAGCCGCCACAGGCGGTTTCGCTTTTACGACATTTCTATGAGCATGAAACGTAAATGAAGTAAGTTCATATGAGCATCACATTAATCCAATGAAAGTCGTTCAGACTTCAGAGACGCTTAGCGTCCGCACTTTTGCGTGATAGCACTTGCTAGAAACTTGTATTGTTTCACGATGTTGTTGTGAAGAGCTTTTCTGATCTGATCAAATACTGAACTTACAAAATTGTGGGATAGGAAGGTCAAAATTACAGTGACCAACACGACCAAGTAAATTTAAAGTGCATTGTTTTGACTCTATTTCTTATTTGACATTAGTGAGGAAAACCAGTTATTGGCTTCGTGGGTTAGCTCATAGGACTATTTGGCTCATACTTAGCCATGCCAGTTCTTTTGCATAACCTATTGCAAAAGAAAAACACTTTGATCTTGAATAGACAGAACATTGGTGCAGCATTAAATAGGTTCTGGTGAAACGTTTTGGCGTAATTGCCGGATTTTTGTTATTTGATCAACTCGCCTGAGCAGTTCCGATTTTTCCGATTGATGTTTTTTCAAATTTACTTTGTAACTAAATTGCGAATAAATGTCATTTTTTCGCTGGCAATTTACAAACGATATGTTATTTACTGTTCTTGGGAAACATGGTCTTCTTCATTGCAAAGAAGCGAACACCAGCAGGAAGCTGACAAACTTCACATACCCTTTGTCCTGAAAAAACGATTTTCAAAACCGAAAAAGCGAAGAGTGCCACAAGAAATTATTTCGTACATCGGCTTTCCTCCCCATTTGCACGACCTGCTCGTCCCGTGCCTATCTTACATATTTTCTACGCTTTCAAGCCGAGGCTCACCGACACCGGAATGAAGTTCTCAGACAAATGTTGTTTTAAAGCAGTGTTTCCCAAAATATGTGGAATCGCCCCCTTGGGGGCGATTTTGACGGGCAAGAGGGCGAAAAAAACAAATGGGGCGATAGGGGGGCGAAAAAACACAAAGGGGGCGAAAGTGCTCAACGACTAATCGATCGTTAACTTCAGTAGCCTACTATTATGGATTGTTAGTTTCTTGCAAATTTCAATTTACTACGATAATTGTTGAAGGTTATTGCTAAAGCAATTTATCAGTTGACTTTTTACTCTGGTTTGTTTATGTACCCAGGTACACTGTGGATTATTTCATGGCTGCGGAGCCATCGTAAAAATGACAGAGCTCTGGCTCTGGAGTTCTTCTTTTCATGAACATGGCTCCAGCCCCGGAGCTCTTGGTTTTGATAAGTGTGGCTGCGGCTCCGGAGCTCTCCTTTTCATGGCTCCGAATCCAGCTCCGGCTTCTGTTCGTTTTCACACATTAATACAGTATTTTAATTGTCATGGGGTGCCTCAAGTTGAATGGAAAGTGAATTAAATCAACTACACAGAAATAAGATAATATACCAAACCTTTTTGAGTAATCTAATCTGGTACCTTTTTACAAGCAGCGCTCTTATCATGAGGAAATTAGCGAAAAAGCAACAATTACAGGTTCAGACGATTCAGATAACAGTTACTACCAGAAACGTAACTCAAGATAACGGTAATATGAACAATTTTTGGAAAGGCAGTCGCTGGTTTTTCCGTCAATGCCTGAGGACCTTAAGTTATATCTTACGACCAGAATGGCTGTTTGGGAAACTACATTTGTGTCCGAGCATTTAAACACAGACCTGTATCAATTGACCAAGTGTTTTGCACTCCTTGCATGCTTTGCCTGTTGCAGTCTTGACGATTCCAGCTAACAGCGCTGCCGCAAGCCATGCAAAGAGCGCAAAACGCCTAGTCGACTCTCATGTGTTCTTTCAAACACGTACACATTTGCATTAACACAAATGCGAAGATGTGTTTAAAAGCCCTTTGTTCAAAGAAATAGTATTTTTCTTTAAAACAGACTTCTTTGTTCTTGTTCAAATTAGACTTCTAGCAAGATATTCGCATTTGACTTTTTTAAAATAGCTGAAAACATCTGTTTNCTTATCTTTTGCACCCATATTAAGCAGTCATGAATCGCAAAGTAAAGCACAATTTAACACGCAAAGTTTAGGAGAAAATAAGTCTGGTTACAGTGCTGAAAACATAGATGGTATCACATCTTTATCATACTCCCTGCTAACAGGATGACTACACAGCTACAAAAGCTATGGATATTTGATTATATACCTACTCATAGCTCATTTCTTTTTTGATCGCTGCACTACTACAGGCCCGGTTTGATCATTCTAAGCAGAAAGTAAGATGTTGTGGTACTGGTAGTTAACGTTTTTCTTTTCAACCATTTCGCTGAAGGGAGTCGCATACAGACCTACGATTTTGTTAGAGAGCCGCACAAAAAAAATTACCACAAGTCAATTGACACGTTTTNTTTNATTGCACTAACGAAGTCTGTTACACAAATTATTAGAGGTGTCACTGAAAGACACTACCTATCGAAAGGAATCCTTTCCCAACAAGAATCAGACATTAAGCTCTTATGGAGTATGTGTTTCGTCTACGAAGTAGGCATCGTCAGCTCTTATTCAAATAGAATCGGTTACAGAAAGATTGCTAAAGCCGCAAAAGGGATGCTTGGGAGCTGCATGCGGCTCTTAGAGCAGTGTTTGAGAACCATTGTTCAACAAATAACACCACGCCTGCCAGCTACGATGTCACAGCCTTAGCGATTATTACACCAAAGAAACAATAAATGCTTGCAGATCCATTGTTGTAGTCTGGTGTTGTAACTCGTAACAATCGCGTTCAGTGTGCTATAAAGAGCACACGTAAGTCTGTTTGGCAAAACCGTTAGTATCTAGGAAGGGACACGGAGCCGGAGCCACCTNTCAAATGGCCATAGCCCCGGCTCCGGTCCTAAATTTTAAACTGAGTTGAACTCCGACTCCTGATTTTTAATNTCAGCTCCGGCGGCTCCAGGCAAAATGCCCAGCTCCGGCTCTGTAGCCCTGGATTATTTTCATGAAAATTCTGAATGTAATATCAGCGTCGTAATACAATTGCTTAGTTCAGCTTGTCAGTGGCTTGGTTCAGTTATTTAATACTTTCTTTAAATAAAAATACTTGCATTTACTACCTTGTGTTTGCTTTATCGGGCTTAAGGGGCGAAAACTACGTGTCGAGAGTGAAAAGGGGGCGATGGAATAAAAAAGTTTGAGAAACACTGTGTTAAAGGAATTTGAATAACTAGCTGATAGGCATGAGCTTGATTGTTAATTTTGCCCAGTCACGCAAAATGCTAGATAAGATTTTCATTTCACTTTCTAAACCTCATCACATTTTAGCATACCCAAAAGCATCTTGTAGAAGCCATTTTGCTTTGGAACGTTTTTCATCGATTGACTTGTCGCAGAGCAAAACTGCTGCTGAGCCAAATTCGTCGAGTTTGGGCTACAACTTCGGCTAAATCGAGTTTCGGGCTATAGTTTTTCTGATAATGAGTAAATCAGTAAAACTTTCTTGTCAAATCGTCAAACGCTATGGATTAGGTTTGAGTCTCATCACGACACCCGCAACTATTTTTGAAACAACTGTTTCCTAGCTAGAATCGATTGACTTGCAAAGCGAAACAAAATTGGTTGCCAAGCGTGCAGTTGGGTTAACTGTCAAGAAAGCAAAATGATTTGGTGAGAAAAGCAGATCAAGACAGCAAAAATAGGAATATATATATGTCTATAGTTGGCATATTTTTTCATATATAAACAATCTCAAACGTAGAATATGGCGCACTGCGGTAAAGTTAAAAGTTTGAGTTTTGCTGGTGGAAAGACTTCAGACACTTTTGATTTTTTCTGCAATTTGTTTGATTTTATAACTCTTCAGCACCCAATGAAAAATTCGGATTATGCTTTTGAATTTCATAAATATTTCAAAAACTTGTTGACCTGCCACGATTTCAACCCACTTGCTGTCGCGTTTTTTTACTTCGAACAAAATTTTTTAACAGTTAGAAAGTGTCAAAATAGACCAATGTGTTTTAACAAACAGAACAACAGACCTCCGGAAATGTACGTTAGTGTTAAACACGAGATTACGAAATACTTGGAAGCGAACAATGAAAACCAGAAACATGAAGTGAAAGTATCAAAAGAACAAGTTGTTATTGTCATTGAACTAGCTTATTATTACATTAAGACTTACCGCACGATTTGAAAATGTCGGAGTGAGCTGTTTGGCATGGCCACTTTATGCAGCGACAAAACCGACAATTTCTTGATGAACTCATCGTAAGTAATTAATCGCTCCTGCATTGCCCGACTGTAGTAAGCAATCATATCCAATTTGTTCATTGGTCCTATCAAATGCGACTTTCCCGTTGCGGTGGTGGTTGCTCTTCGTGGGAATCCGTTCGTTAGACCGGGGTTTTGTTCGTCGCTACCAGCTGTGGGAAGCTGCACGGTGTTGGCATTTCGTTTCGACCGGTTCCGTTCAAGAGGTGCCACTCCTTTGCGTCTTCTGACGACGCCATCTTTAACATCCGGGTCACAGTCGTCTTCGTGTTTTTTTGCAAGCTTAGGCAGATTTACTGGCGTTTTTCGAGGCACGCACGCCCTTTTCGATAAGCATTGCTCCTCCGCTGTGCTAGGCAGAAAAATGTTCGAGTATATACTGTTTGGGCTCGTAGAATTGGTTTCCGAACCTAGTTTTCCGCCTTGGCGTTTGTTTTTATCCTTTCTCGAAATCGAGTTGCCCACGACTTTCGGCAGGTACGAATACGTGCGCACAGCGCCATCTTTCTTTCGCAAATTCCGTCTTGTCGCGTGCTGACGAGACAGTACAAGAGGCAAATCAAGATCACTGGCAAACATTTGATCGTCGTCCATCGCCGGTACCTAAATTTTGAAAACAAGCCTGGGCTGTAGTTCGCATACTTTACAACTACTATTATTATTTCCAAAGAGCATTGTTCTTGAGATCTGGTGCGTATTACAAAACCTTATAGACATTTGTCACTTTCAGAAGCAAAGGAGAATCTTCAAGAAAAATCCGTTAGTCAGCAAAACAGAAAATATGTTTAAGTGCGCTTTTAACACCCCAAGCCAAAGGATTTTAAGTATATTCAAATAGATTGACCTGTAGCCTGTGATAAGTTTAAAGGGAGACATTGGCGCATACCATTATGTTGACGACTCTCAGGCTGGCTGTACCAGGCAGAACTTTTTCTTTGTCTGTAAGATCTTGACTTGCTACAAAAGCAGTCAGCGGCTCGTAGTACAGTCTTTGCTCTCTCACCTGTCACATAACAATGTTTTATTCAAGTAGATTTTTTTTAAACACAGTGAAACTTGTTCTAATAAATGGCAAATTTACCTCTAATTACAACAATAAAGAGAAACCGAATGGAGGTTGGTAGAGGGAGTGAGAACCAAACGATGCATCAACCCAGCAGACGGGCACCATTTTTTATACCAAAACTTTCAAACTGTTGCTGATCAGCGAAATCTTGGAAATTTCGCAAGTTAATCACCATAACCACATATTTGCAAAACTGAATTTTGTTGATTACGAAAAGGAATTTTCACTTTGTGACGCACTGTTTTTTTTCCGGCTGACATATGCAACACACATCAGCTGAGCTCGTCTGGGTTGGTCCCGCAGTTGAACGTTAGGCGAATGTTAATTCGCTGCTTTGAAACTGCAACAATGAAATGCGTTGTGCTGAGACATTGACAAGAAGATCGTGTGATGCACTGGCCATTACGCTACCACCGCCTGTAGCAACAAACGTTTCACGGTACGAGTTGCTAGAAATGTGATGACCGAGCTCTTAATCACAGCGTAGGTGCAACATCAAAGAAAAATGGACTTCAAGCACGTCAGCAATTACCTTTGCTTCTCCCAATGCGGTCTGACATAAAAAAAAACATTGACAACAAACAAGATTTTGTCTGCAAAGTGATGCTTTAAATGAGCAAATTTTTATATACCATTTGTCTCATACTCATTGCAGGAAACTATACATGGTCTTGCCTGTGGGTCTGCTATTGCCTCCAGAACGCTTGTTGTTCCGTTGTGCGGTTCAGTTCGTAAATGATGACGTAACTCATTGATCACCTCGCGATCTGACGACAAGATCTGTCGTACGTCATATTTGTCGCGGTCAGCGGGATGGCGGCGTTGCTGTAAAGTTAGCGGATCATTTCAACTTCTAACGAATTTGCTGTCCTTGTACCAACTGCCACGCGATGATTTGTTTGAGAGGAATAGCCATCAGGTGACTGTCAACATGAAAATGGCATACAGTATTGAACACCTGTTTTGAAATTTTATGATATGTTTATTTTCTTGACACTGCCTGAATAAAGTAAACGACTGGCACCGTTTTCATGGAAGTTGGTCAAGACAAAGCTCTCTGGATAAAAATATACGAAACGTGAACTACGGAAACAAATGAAGAAAACCCAAAATTGAAGATGAAAGTGCACACAACAGTATTGAAGCTTGAAAGAGCTGTTTTTATTCAATGGAGTTACGTCTGATGTACGGCAAGTGCTTTACCTAAAAACGATTAATTTCCCACGACTCGGCTTGCTTGACTCTCGAAAACGCGTTAGCTGTTTTTCATGCGCCAAGCGTCCGTATCACTCTTTGCGAATACAGCTTGTGCATAGCTGCGGGCGTCGCAGTATAATGCATGATTCAATAGAAAAACTTTCCTTAACGTAACGATTTTCAAAACAATAAGGAAAAATCGAAAAGCTTGAGTACGGGTAATAAGCTTTTGTGCTGTTTAAAAAACTGTAGGAAATACATAAAACTACTGTACACTGTTGGTGAATAGCTGCTCTCCACATGTGAGATAAGCAAGGAATATATCGGCACATTTTAATAGGATATCAATTTCACGTATATACGCATATCTGAATAAAATTTCAGGACTGATGATGCGTGGTGTTATGTATCGTCACTACGCATCATCAGTCCTGAAGTTTTATTCAGATATGCGCATGTTACGTGAAATTGACATCCTATTAAACTTTGCCGATAGATTCCTTGCTTATCTCACATGTGCAGAGTAGTTACTTGAACACAGATATGTGCAAATTTGAATCATCGCAAAAAGATGAAAGCAGAGCCCAGTCGGCTGATTCCTTGAAAAAGTACAGCAAACCATAGAGCTTTTAATTGTTGGTGAATACTCGCGAAATTTTGGCTTTAAATGCGTTTGGAGATAACGTGATGAATTTCTTTAGAGTGAGTTTGTATTTTTGTGCAGAAAGGACGAAACTTGGGAAAAATCAACGTTCAAGCGCTTTCAGCTGATAGCATCACAATTTCTCCAATCGCCGTTTGTGTCCAAACATTGCACAAATTATGAAAGTTTTTCAGGTGAAAAGAAGTTCAACATAAATTGCAAGATTGGTTTAGACTGCCGGACACGAAGTTTTTTTTCATCTAAACTGGGTGTAAACAACTGCACATTTTGTGATTGGTCTTGCTCCGACTGGTGTAATTACATTAATGCGTACAATTTTACCGCCACACAGGGACTATGAGTAGTTTGGTTAAATTTTTGTCGGTGATGACTTCCACAAGAATAAGCATAAGTGAAACTAGATCAGTGGTTCTTAACCGGGGGTACACGTACCCCTTGGGGGTACGAAGCACTAAAACAAGGGGTACGAAGCACCAAATTGTTTCTGGGATACACGCC
>JGI24159J19872_10002439_pt1 | contig 22144 bp, 10 predicted proteins | sample Ectturendosymbi4_FD_19872 | JGI IMG/M metagenome (IMG submission 19872) | reverse complement strand
TTGTATCATTCTCGTAGCCTTAATCTACCTTGAGTCCGCGAAGATTTATACTGGTCCGAAAATAGTCCGTGGCTTGAAAAGGTTGAGAACCACTGTTCTACCGAAATCAAAATAGTGGGGGATACAGCCTTCATACAACCCTATGCCTCTAGAGGTTTGAAGTTAAGTTTTGACAATGAACAACACAAACATGTCACTGCAGCAATATTTGTGTGTACGAATCCCCGGAGACAAAAGTGGCAAAAATAAGTCATACGTGCAATGTTTAGTTAAGCGATTTAGAGTTAGATTTCCGAAGATTTCCTTTTACAAAACACCGTTAGTAAAATAAGCACTACGTGCTTTACTCGCTGATTTACAGGAAATCAGTTTAATGCATTTCTCTTCAGTTTTGGTGCTGCAGAATGTCTAGTAGAGAGACAGAGAACCGTGATCTGATTGTGGCTGGTCAATGTGCTCAATGCAGAGTGATCCTAGGAAATTTTGTGACCTACGCCGTAAGTCGTGCAATACCGTACATACGATTTTACCTCTTCTAACAATGTAATTACGTGTTTCTACCCACGTTTTCCACTCGTTTTTTCAAGATGCTGCTTCAACCCATGTACTAATTTGTTGTTTACTGCATGAGGTACTCACCCACTTGTAGCCAGACTAGAAGTGTGCTATATTAGGCTACAAGTGATTCGGACAGCAGTTATTTTTGTTATAAATTTTGCTGCGAATATTTTGGTGTTTACAACACTGTAGTTAGACCAGGTAGATTATTTTTGTAAAATCAAGAGAAGGAATCAGTTTAAGCGCGAATAAACTCGGCTTGACCTGATTGAGGAAATTTGATTGGTGCAATTTTTTCAAACGAGCTGCCGTTCCAGTTTTCGTTTTTGACGTCAATGTTGTCAAGTTAATTTGTTGTGATGTAGTTACTGCATTGCTGGTCAGAGGATAGTGTTGTTGAGCTGTCCCGGTGATAGGTTGCCAACTTCTTGACAACTACGTGCATTACAGCTTTCAGTTCTGCTTTTCTTTACTGTAAGCATACTGAAGGTGAATTTTTATTTTCTTTTTAGTTGCCCACATATTGTTGCAAACCAATACGTGTTTTACGTACAAACTGACAAATCTTTCTTACACAAAATAGAAATCGAATTGGTTACGAGATGAAATAAATCAATAGTTAAATTCAATCTTTTTCTGCGTCTTACACCAACGAGCAGCTGTTTGTGACTGCCAAAGTAAACATCGAGAAAAATGGATGGGGGCCCTAAATAAAACAGGTTGTCACCCAAGGAGCCGTTGGTACAATTTCCCCCGTTTACAGCTGCCCCAATGCTCATGTGGTGATGCTTTTTGACTCATGAAACGAACTACTTCATTGTTTGATTGTCCCCAAGACACAAAACGTAAACACGCGCCTAAGTAAATACAGGTTTGGTTCTTCAAAACTTTTCAATTTATCATTCAAAGTTGTAATATTTATTCGAGAGATTTGACATGAACAACAATAACAAAGATTTCCTACAGATATTTCTATCACCAATTTCTTTCTAGCAAGATAATTGAATGTGGGTGACGATTGACAGCTTATAAATGTAGCCTACCTGCTGTTACTTTTATGTTTTTTATATTTTCATTTCATAAATTTAACAATCTAGTGTGAACACTGGCAGCCTACTTAACCCAAAATTACCTGCGCGTGCCATAGTGACGATGTACAAATAGTGCGACTTGGCATTATCGTTTAAATCAGTTGTATTCTTTAAGCTTTGAATATGCTAGCGTGCAGGCATAAAAAAGAACCGCGAATTTTGCATGTTTTTTCGTCAAAATAGAAAAAATGGCTAGTATTACTGCTTGAAATTTTTTGGTATTTTGAAACTGTTGTTTTAAAAAAATGCCATGCATTATTTATGTTTGTCACTGTAGTATAATTTCCCTGTATTTTAAAATTAACTGCAATTCATTGACAGTCTACACGAAAAATTAGTTCATCCACAGAGTTTCTGTGAGGAGGTGCCCACTGAAAAGCAGGTTTAAGTTTGAAATTCTGGAAGAATCTAGACCAATTTGAAAGTGCAACTCTTGATAAGGACAATTACCTACCCGTAAGTAAATAGTACTTGGTCTGCAAATCCACATGCGGGACAATCAGGAAAAGGATGGCGCTCGACAACATATAGAAATTTATGTCGTGTAACAGCATCTTTTTAAGAAAATGGAAAACGAAAGACTGCCGTGAACAATCAGAAACGTTGTAACGACCCCTCATCCCACTCAAACAACTTCCCGTGCGCTTACGGCTATATGCAACAGTACCTTCCCAAAACATAAACAGCTTCGTGCGAAGTCTACAGTATATGTACATACCATTGAAAAGGGCAACACACGAAGCCAAAATATGTCAGCTACGGGAGGCTGGCTCAAACAGGGGACCAAACAAAAATTGTTGTGGGTTAGGCGTGAGACTATAACCTAGCCAAAAATCTGAAGAAGGCAAAACTGTATTGTATTTCTAAAATACAGACCGATTTCTAGGTCTGTAGGTAATATAATACGACTGTCTGTCATTCCATGTTCGTAATTAAATGCTCGTACGTGTATATTTGCGTGTATTTGTAATATACTAATGTACTAGAAATGTATGTACTTGTAGTACACTGTTTTTATGTGCTTTAATGTAGCTTATTACTTCGTGAATACGTTGCTGCCGCGGTCCAGTTTTTGTTACAGAATATCAAGAACACCTATAGAAGAAGCAAAGAATTATCTTACGAAGATTATCTCCAAAAATGAACTCCTCAATCTCCATAGAATTTGCATCGCGGTCACAATCAAATCAAACTATCTTTATAATGGGTGTGCGTGGATCAAGGAAGGGTTGTGGCAACCCGAAGAGGATTTCTTTTTTGTCGGGTTTTTCTTTTCCGCTTCGTCTGGCACCTTGCGGTCCATGACAATTAAACGTCATGGCCATTTGTGCCCGACAAGAGTAACCTCTTTGCAATTGGCCATTAATCCCCCAACCTATACACTGGACTGTGACAGCACGTCTAGCGGTCGACACAACCTTCACCTTCAAATCTTCTAATTTATGGGGCACCTGACTAGATAACCTCTGTGTTTTTTTGGTGCCCCGGCGTTTTTTTCTGTTTTAGCGAGTATATCTAGCGCAATTGATTCAGTACTGCCAAATAAATCTGTCTGTCTGTCTGTCTGTCTGTCTGTCTGTCTACTTGAACTACTGCTGCACATGCCAGGTGAGCACTGAGGCAATGTCACAATCTTCGATGAACTTATTTACTTGAGCTTGCCAAATCATTTTTTCACAGAGCAATGGAAAACCGCAAACCAGTCCAAGCACTCCACGATGTTGCTTCGAACGCTCTTGATTTCAGCAAAGAGCAACAGAAACCTTGTGGTAGCAGCAACTGTAACTGACTAATGATTTGCGATGCTATAGTGGCCAGCAACCTAGGTACCACTAAGATACGCAAACGCAGAATCACAGAAAAACGCACTTTCAATAAAATTAGATCCTCTTCTGAAAATGATCTCTCCTAGGTTAGACCGCCTTCAAATCGCGGTATTTCTAACTCTGGTACTCAGCTCGACTCCAGGCTGTTAAAGAAACGATGCAGAGCGATGTGATGGGTGGCAGCATTGCGCGACACCACTTGACCTTGGTCTGATCACATTGTGAAGTTCATTGGCTTGTTTGCTGCAGTGAAAGGGACGTTTTGGCGATTCATAAATAATAATAATTAATGAAGCAAGACGCAAAAGCATGTGTTTAGTGGCCAAGTCTTGCAATTTATATAAATATAAAAGAAATCTTAGATAAATAAAGAACAAGCCATTTAACCATCCAAGAGCTGGTTTATAAATGTTCATGCCCTATAGCCCCAGGAGCGTCCAACACGTGCTAATATATGACAGCCGATACCTTTCACACAAAAACGTATTTATTTACTGCACGAAATGTGATTTCTTTCCAGATCAGTTTCCATGCACAACTCTGCTGCTTTGCCAATTGGGATGCTTTAGAGAACTCCGAAATCGAAATAGTCTGCATTAATTTGGTTTCTAAGTCACTTTTCAAACAAATTTTCCGAAAAAACATGTGCAAGTTGAGACAAAGGAAACAACCTTTTGCATCCAAATGACAAACCAAAAACGAATGCGAAATCAGAGTATCATGTAACGCGCAATTAAAAAGATGGACGTGATGCGCTGAACTCATTGAATTTAAAACGTGATTTGACACTTGTTTGAAAGCGCTTTTGAACAAAAATTTGGATTAGTTACGAGAATAATGAGTTTTCATACGTTTGCATCCTATCTGCCGCTTCGCCAATGCAGATAAAGTCGCATTTTATATGAAGGAACATTTTTAAGACAACAGCAAGCTTNTTTTACTGTGAAATAATGCGAAATGCAAATCCACTTTGCCACCAACTTTAGTTGCGNCAGATTAACTACAGCACCGCGAATCTTTTGCAGGTACAGANTCCACCTAAAGCACTAGCTTTAGGGAGAAAGGGTCAAGAAACCAAANCGGTTCATTTTCGATCACAGAGATATTGCTTCATCGCTTAGTTTCTCCTTGCTGTCCATTGTATTTTCCATTGCATATAATGATATTCTGCTGGCCTTGGATGTCGCTTTGTACATTAGGTATATCTTCATAGCTGCAAAAAAATTTAGTAAAACGTCAGTAAAATCAGTTCTGTTACCCCCAATGCTGCACAAAACTACGTCATCAAACCTCAGTTGATTACCTCGTATCATAGCGATAAAAGGTGCTGATAACTGCACAAGTCCAATTTTTATTGTACTTAAAGAACAAGTTTATTAAAGGCACTTTCATATCACACCCCGAAATCCATGAGCTACTGAAAGCTCAAAAAATCATTCATTTTAACACCCATCTCGTTTCTACAACAATTTACATGACTTCCCTTGTTTTCAGGATGACATCAAACAGAGCGTTTTGTGTTTTAAAATTATAAGTCAAAGTCAGACACGTTAGGTCAAAAACACGCGTTTTTCAATTTGCGAACCTACAAAGCCAATAAAAAATTAATTTCAACGATAAAAACGCCATTCTCGTTCTGTGCTTTGCACCAAGGCCTCTCTGACAGTGCACTTCTGCCCTTCTAACATTTTCACACTCGCCAGTCCAAACAAATAAGTGACGAGCTCTTACCTGCAATGCATGTCGTTGCGAAGAAAAACAGCATCAGAGCGAACTGGACGTACATCGCTGTTTCCGACTCTTGCTTGTTCAGATCGATGCCGAGGAAACTCGGCTTACCAATAACCTCGCTTTTCGACGTTGTCGCAACGGAAGTCGTAGTTGTAACCACGACACCGGGTTTAGTGGTGGTTGTGGCGCCGGCCCCAGTAGTTGCAGTCGTCTGTTTCACGCCTGAGCATAGGCTATAGACAACTTATGTCTTCGACACAAATCGGTCTGGCAATCGCACGAAAATTTCTGTTGCTTTAGAAGTCTTCTCGGATCAAAACTCAGCTATTTGCATCAACGTCACAAATGTATGCAGTTCACATGCAGTGGCTTATCTAGGGTATGGCAGGCATGGCTCGTGCCACTTTGATGGGGGCGCAAAAATTACTTGGCAAAAATCAAAATTTGTGACTTGCAGTTTCTTCGACCTCTATTTTGCGCCCCAAACTACGATTAACCCCACAGCTGCATCGATAGAAGCGCCCTTAACCAATGCAATAATTCGGGAGTGTTGCGCTAGCATCAAGAATTGTGTCAAAACTGCGGCATTGTGACATAACACAATGGTCATACATTGTGACAGAACAAGCACGCTCGCTTGCAATATCTACAAGACCTCGTCTTCACGTTATAAGGAAGGCTCAGTCACTTCCTGCTGCCACTTTTCAGGTAAGAGGATGTTAGTTAGTCTTAACTTAGTAAGAACGTGGTTTAATTCAGTGACTGTAAGAATCTGACTGTTACGCAATAACTGCTTTTAAGCTCCCACAGATTTACAAATTACTTGAAACTGCAGCGGCACACCACGACTTTACGAAATTTCTCCGATGGACACTAGTGTCCGATAAATAGGCTAAAGCCTGGCTTGTTAAACTGGGGGGCGTGAAAGATTCGCAAGAGAGGCGTGAGTATGACAGCGGACATACTGTTGAAAAACAGGATAATGCCAAATTAACTGCTTTTCTGTTTTTTGTGTTTGATTTTGAGGTTAAGTGAGGCGCGAGTATCAATGACTAACGCCAAAGGAGGCGCGCCTGGAAAAGTTTAAGAACCTATAGGTTAAGCACAATGCACTAGTCCATAGACTAGGGAAGAGAACCAGTGACTCCTTGAAACATCAGCTGCTAGTATCGTTACCGTACCAGTTGAGCAAAAAATGTTAACTCTTGGACGAAGAGATGAGCTAGCTTTTTATGTCAAGTGGTTTGTCTGTCGCGCGTTCAGACGTGGTGTTGCCCTTGTGCACGTAGCTTCTTCTACCATCCAAAATAAATGTGGTTTAGTTCAAAAAAATTAACGTTCGAAGCTGCAATATGTCGTGTGATAGTTTTGCAAGATTTACAATTTGGTCAGCCAATAAAATAGAAAATTGGGTGTCGTTATTTTTTGAATGTTTTTATAATCTTTAAAAAAAAAATATAAGAGTATAAAAGTATGTTATGATCATTATGCATAATTTAAAATTTTATTTGCTGAAACGTTTAAAATAAAAACAAACATACATTTTCTGTTTCAAAATATTCATTTACTTAATAGCATTTCTTGCGAAAAGATTGTGCCTATATCTAATATTTGAACCATTAAAAAGGGTGCATATTTAAGCTTTGCCATGGGCGCCATTTTGCATAGATACGACACTGTTCACATGTCTTCATCCGTTCAATTAATCAAATCTGAGAGGCTTTTCTCATTTCGCGATGAAAGCAGATTTCTTTTTATTCGAAAATTCACGGTAAAATTATCTTCAAGCCTAATGTCTGCCACGAGATATCTTTTTGAGTATATCAAAAAGAAACGCTTCATCTTTTTTTGACAAGTCAAATATTCGCAAACTTTTTTGAGAGAACTAGAATCTCTCTAGGGAAGTAACATTTCGTAACAAAAGTTTTCTTTCGCGATTTGTGAAACCCTTAGAACTTTTCGACAGGATCTTCCTGTCAAAAGTTCTTCGCATTTCAAAACAACACGTATTTTCTGCTATTATTTACATATTGATTTTTCTATTACGAAATACTTTTCGGGGGGCACCTATTTTTAAGAGTGATCTTGGACATTCATGTACAATAATCGTTCCATCGTTTCGGTATGAAAATGTGAAAGCCCCACAAATTCTGTTTCTTTACTTCGTTTCCGCTTGTCCAACATCTTGGCCAAAAAAAGTATTTAGCCGTTATTTCAGAGCGTTGCTAATATGAACTTAGCATTAAATGCTTAAAAAACTTTTTCCCAGGCGAACCCTAGCGAGGTGGTTGGTTGTACAGAGAAAGTAAACGCAGGATGTTGGGGTTGCGAAAAATTAGTTTCTTGATTTTATAGGTGTCCAAATACCGCGAACCCATTGACATTAGGTAAAATTCACTCAGCAGCGATTCCAAGCAGGGGGTAGTTGCACATAACCAATCGCTCAAATCTAAGAATGCTTACTGGTTGTTGTCATACCATCGACAGTTGTTGTTTCCACGGTGGAATTAGTTGCTGCAGTGGTGCTAGTCATTCCTTCGGGCAGGCAAGAAGGCAAGCCATCGGCTGGAAAAGATCTTGCCATGATTTCTTTGAAGCATTCCGTTGATTTTTTGGGCAGTCGAGGTCGATCCGGGTCGTCGAAATCGACCCAGTGAAGGCCGAACCTCTTCTCGTAGCCTGCCGCCCACTCAAAGTTGTCCATGAGGGACCAGGCAGTGTAACCGACCACGTTAACGCCGTCCAGTTTGATGGCTGATATAACAAAGATTAAGTTAGGTGAAATACCGACCCTGATATCTTTACGAAAATATATGCGAATAAATGAAAGCTTCTTTCGTAGTTACGGACAAGAGACATGCTCTGTGTACATTTTACCAAACAGCATTACTATTGGTTTCATGGTGCGAAACCACTAAACTGCAGAAATCTTTGGACAAAAGCAGCTAAATCCTGATGAATCCAAGAAGCGCAGTTGTGGGCATGAGTCATTCGGCAGTCACTTTGCGGGCGAAAATATTCGTAGGACAGTGGGTCTTTGAAGCTGAGTGCGAAATATTAGTTTTCTGTAGGAGCCTGTTGCGACTCACTGCTATCTTTTCGTTAGAAATAAGAGAAGATATGCATCTAAAGTGCTTTGTCACAAAATGACAGTAGCAAAGTGTCAACAAAAATGCACATTTTGGCGAAAATGATGACGTCTTTCACACCTGGTGTTTTGATTATTTAATGGGTTCAGCACTGCAATTTAATACTCAATGTATGAACTAAATAGTTTTACTTACGCAGGTACTGCTACACAGCAACTACAATGGGGAGTTTAATATATTCTTCGAAAACAACAGTTCAAGGCACCCGAATAATACCAGCACTACACCGCGCAGCTTTTGAAAAAACAAAGCGATCTGAGGTTCACTCCGATTTTGCAGAAACGTGAATCGACTCTTCAAAAAAGGTAACACCAGCTTACACTGCAGCATCGTACACGANCGTGATAAGCCAGGAAAGCAACTCATACTACAGTTTATTTCGGCGAAGGCAAAGCTCATGTGGAAGAGCANGTTTTTATTTGTGTACCTTTAAAAATTTATCGTAATCACAGCAGCAAATGAGATGAAACTTGATATTGCAGCAACAAGATAAGAAGGGAACTGAAAATAATCCATGCGGACTGTGCTGCACAAAACTGAGTTTGATCACTGGCAATCACGAAATATCATCAGATCATCAGCTATCACCAAACAACATGATCACGAGCAGCGTTAAAAATTCACGCAGGCGTTTTTCGCCCAAGGTTTTTGATCACCAGTTGATTTGTCATCCACGTTTCATGAAAAATAACTCCCACACCTTTCAATACTTCGTTAATGTAGCCATGATAATATTCTTTTCTCCAATAATCGTCCAAAGTGCTGGATGAACCTTCCTCAGAAATACCATTTTCAGTGATGATTACCTTTGGGTTGTTATACTCGGTCTTTATCCACGATAAGAGACGACGTATGCCCCAAGGCACCTGCGCAGAGTTTTTGTTTTCCTTCAGCACTGCAGGTTTGCAGCAAACAGCGATATATTTTCTAAAACTTTGCAGTTTCTAAGGACTTTCAAATGTTTGTACTTCGTGCTAAAACGGGCTTATGCATGCGACTGGGAATGCTGAACAAAAGAAATCGGTTATTTTACGACATGTTGTGAATCATCTTCAGGAAAACTAAAACAAACCAATAACACTTTTCAAACTAGTTTTATTTTTCCCACAGAAGATTGTCTTCTGCAACTGGGGATTTACTGATCAGATTAAAACTTGCAGCAATTCTTAAACTGTTTAAACCAAACACCAAAATATATTCATAATATCAAGGCAATGGAAGTTTGGCGAAAAAAGTTTTTGAAAACAACGCCCACCTCCTTCAGCCAACCAGACGCTGCCTGCGGCCACGTGTAATCTTGTTCAGTCATGGATTCCATGTCTTGATTATAACTGACGGTGGCGATCTCATCTGGGCTGAAGTAATCCTGGGCGAGGGATGTAGTGTAGTGGTTCAGTCCGAAAAAATCGGCCGTTCCTTTAATTTCAGCCTTCTCATCATCACTGAACGCAGGTAAGCGGCTGGAATCCTCCCCTTGTTCGGTGCTACGCTTGTCAATGTACGTCTAAATAACAGTTACAGAGTGACACAAAAAGTATCGATTGCTTGTCAACACAAAAAAGTATCGATTACTTGTAGTATCGATTGCTTGTTAACATTGGTTCCCGTGCCCCAGCTATAAAGAAGAGTTTTATCTTTGCCTTCAGCATGCTCAGCGAAGAAAGAGAAATTTGCCGATAAGGCGTTGGATATTTGGTGCTGCCGACTACACCGTTCTCAAAACAGTACCAAAATTACCTAAAATCCTTTGCGAAAAGAGTAGGTGCACAGTGCACGCAGCCTACATGAAAGCGATTTCATGAGGACTTTCGTTTCCTCTTGCATTAGTGATGTTTTTACGAAAGGATGCATGCTCCTGACCTAACTTTGACGGAAAAAAATAAAATAGTTTAATGGTAAGCATGCATACCTTCATAACTTCAGGGTAATCACCGTTCACCAAAATCGGATGCATGAACCACCCCAAGTGGAACTGCATTGTTCTCACGCTGGCGTCATAATCTACTTCCCTGTATGGGTTTCGCGGTTCGAACCAGTCAGTGCTGCTTGTTATACCAACTTCCCCGCCTTGACTTGGAAAATATTTCGAGTGATACAACCTGCAAGAAAACAGCACGTAAAAGATGGAAGTCAGAATTGCAATCGAAGTGAATCAAGTTTATCTTGCTGGCTACAGAAAATCACTGCAAGCATTTGCGACAAATATTTTTGTTCAACCGGGTAAGCGATTCAGAAGCTATTTAAAAATAGCACGGAACCTATCGATGCTTTTTTGCTAAAATAAGCTTCATTAATGTTAAATATGCCAACAAAAGTGGAACTCACAGTTCAGCAATAAAAAAGTGTGCAATTTTTCGATAGTCGTAATAACAAAAAATGAAAGGAAAATCTCCACAGTTGCAACAATAAGCAGCAACCCACAAATACGTTTAACACGAAATAACCTGTAGGCCTTAGCGTGAGCTCTGATAAGATTGTGCGCGGCCTGATATTCCGCTCTTCCGGGGTCCTTGACATTTGGTGCCAAGATCCCGTCGCTGTAACCGAGCACTGTAAACGTCCACGGTTCGTTGAAAGTGATCCACTTTTTGACTCTGTCCCCGAAAGCTGCGAAGCACGCATCGGCGTATTCCACGTATAAGTCGATGATCTCTGTGCCTGTCCAGCCTCCGAAATTCGTCTGAGAAACATACGTTTAGTTACAAACAGCAATAGTTTTGAACAAAGGTCCCTTGAATAATGTGCAAAAATTTTTCAAAGTGCTGGTCTGTACTGCTACAACCTGAAACATTAACACTTAAACAACTTTAAATGCAAAAGCAATTCTATTCGACGCTGCAATTCTCACTGTAAAGTTTTATCGTGTGGTTATGTTCGCTAATCTGTTCAAAACAATAATCGGAATCGCCAGCGACTGCGAGCTATCGTTAAAGTGCAAATAATTTTTTTAACCAAAGCTGCGTTTCCGATTTGTCATCAGCAACAAATGCTTCAACGTTTTCAGCAACAAATCGCACTTACAGAAGAAAACCTGAAAACAATGAAAAAGTTTTTTTAAGGGAAAAGCTGCAACAAATCTGAAGAGGCGTTTTGATTAAAGAACCCGAATCTTTGCGAAATTGAAAAAATTAGCCTGAATAGTTTTATCCAGAAACATTTATGTTGCAGAAAAAAAGTTGTTCTCTGATGTCTGGATTTTGAATGACAACAATAAAAAACATTTCTCTTTTTCCTACACTGCATATTGGCTATGTTTCTAAACGTCAACATAAGTTTTATAAAGCGTATACGCAGGAACTTTTACCTTCTATCACAAACATCATAATTTTAAAACAAATGCAACATTCAAAAACTCTAGAAAGTTAAAGATAGTTCGAGCCTTCGCTGCTGCAAATGCAAGAAGAATAATGGTTGTGCAGGGTGGTTTTGTGAAACGTACTTTTCATTAAAACTACTGTGACAACACCATTTTATTCCGAGATGTGTTCACAGAAACCTGATAGAGACTTAGTTATTCTGGGAAATTTCGTCTTCACCAATTTCAAAACCCTATTACTAGAATCAGAGAATTGTGGAAACTTATACCAAATGCATCTACAAGACAGCTAGTCTTGTGTGAAATCTGATTGTGCAACTGCGCGAACACTGTCTGCCTTGAAGATATTAGCATAAGCATTATTACTTCTTTTTAAGCGGAATTTTGTTCAAATCAATAAAGTACATCTTACCAAAAGCCCAGGAGTTTTTGAATGCCCGTGAATGCGTTAGAACTACAAAATAAGTTTAATTCATGAAAAAAGAACAACGCAGAACCTGTTTTACAGCTAATAAAATGTTTAGCATCACATCTTTTCAGCAAAATGGAATCAAGGAAACTTGCCTGATGCACTTGCGGCAAATCCCAGTGATAGATAGTAACCATTGGCTCTATATCCTCATTAATCAAGCCATCGATCAGTCTGTTATAATATTCGAAGCCAGCCGCATTCGGTCCATCGGAAACATTGCCAGTTGGTATGAGTCTGGGCCATGATAGGCTGAATCTGGAGGGCAATGTCAATTTTATAAAGAAATTATAAATTCAAATTTATGAGACCGTGTGGTAATTCTCGCATTGAGCATCAATAATAAGTTATAATTTTTACAGGGTAAGATAACATTAGGCAATACAAATGCAGCGAAAACGCATAAACAGCGGACAGTCGTGTGACAATACTATACCTGTACTGAGTCACGCCAAGATTCTTGAGAAGTTGAATATCAACATCGACCTTATTGTAGCTGTCGCATGCTACGTCACCTGTCTTTCCATCCTTTGAAACAAAATTTCCGGTGAAGCAATTAAATTGGGCCACTGATTTTGATCCTAGTTCGTTTATGTGCGGCATAACCAAACGCATTGTGCTAGTTCATTTTTCAAATCTTGGACTAATTACTGCTTTTCACAAACTACAGGGTAAACAGTTTTTAAAACTTTCGCAAACGCAAAAATAGAAGAGATTCTTGAACGATTTTCATATCTCTCTGAAAAAAAATACGAGAAAATTTAGAAATGAGACTCCCTGTACATGATTGACGTGTGCGAATTTTAAAACGAATAGGATTTAATGTCACCTTTCCGATTTCATTTTCTGTCTTCTTTTATCGAATTTTTCATTCGCTCATCACCAAAATCGCTCACCTTCTTTACATGAGATTACACATACGGGTCGTCATTCACAACAGTTTTTGAGGTGAAAGAAATGAGAAGTGTTTTACCAAAGACGTTATTTTTCAGGCAAACTAAAGAAAACCTAAAATACAGTTTTTTCCCACAAGCTTTCAAAGATAGCTGGAATTTTTTATCTTACAATCGTATTTTACGAAATGAGCTTCTAAAGACAGATTTGGTGGAAAGCACCGATATAATAAGCGTTGACATTTTTTTTGTATTTACCAGGATCCGACCAGGAGTATGTGCGGTGGTGTCCCAAATGCCGATACCTTTTCCATCGCTGTTCCAGGCTCCTTCAATCTGCAAAAGCATAATTTTTGCTTAATGTTGTTATTGCTACTTTATACTTATGCTTGCAATGTGCAACATCACCATACTTTTTATTTAAAACAAACACTGTTAGACTGTTGGGAATATGGTTAACAAATCAAGAATAGGTTTATTAGATATTACTGCATATTGTGTGTAGAGACTTGTCATTCTCGATAGCTTCAGACGTACATCAAATGGATGCAACATGACTTGGGCAAGTGTGCATCTCCACAAAAACTATTTTTTATGGGTCGCTTGCAAAGTGTACGATCACACATCCGATCTCTTCAAAACTTTTAAGTTCCCTAAAGTCTGAAGAAGTATTTATCTAGTGATGATATTGCTACGTTAAAACCACTTAACAATTATTTGTACTAATAAACGTATGAGTACAGAAATGTATTGAGGGATCAGAAGTACGAAATCATGTTTTGTTAGGACTCCAACAGAATTTAAAGTAATTTTTTTGGTACGTTTTGGTACATTTGCTTGTAATCTTCCGTATGAGTACAGTTAACAAACGAAGATGTAATCAATGGAAAGTGATACGCTAATATAAACGATGTTTAAGAACACATTTTGATAGTGCATCCAAAATTTTGATTTGATAGTTTTTATTACACAAGCAACAATGGATACTTTAGTTCATCGTAATTTGTTTTTTGTCCTAAATGAAAGTACAAACCTTGTGCGATGACATGGCAAGTTTCGTTGCCAGCGTCATTTTCTTTTCCGACAAATATTGCAAAATTTTCTAGCCATAAACGAAAAAAACGCGATGTGCGTTTAACCTGTGCGTTTAACTATTTTCTTGTTTAAAAATATACTTTGCAAGGTTACTGTGTGACGCCCTTTGCTAGACAGAAAGAGGAAAATACAAAAAACAAGCCTGGTAGGACGCGGTTGCCACAGCCCAAGTGAAGTTTTCAGGAAAGTCGCCGCTTATTCTTTCGTCGCGTTCAAGTTCAGGGAAGCCGTTGTCGCGAATCACTTGACTGCAATTTCAATGGATAAACCTTCTTGAAAACGTTTGCAGTGTTTTCATAGTTAAACAAAAACTAGCTTTAATTTTGCTAACCTCTCTCATTGCTGCGTCTACGATCAACAAATGTAGGAATAATATAGCACACAATATTAACGTTTTGTAGGGTGTTCGATAAGTACGATTACGTTCACTTTAAGTTTATGCGCTGATTTCTGCCACACACTTTGAACTGCCTAGTGAGTTGCAAACCAAGGTTTAACATGACGCCAACTTTCATACGTAAGCTTCCAAAATGAACAGAAGCACACTTGCAAAGATTTATTTCCTGGTTAACTGCTTCAAAGGGGTATATCTTTACCAATACTTACTTGTAGAAGATGGAGGACCGTTTGGGGGTTCTTGGACGAAGAGGGTTATCAAAATCCACCTCAAACAATCCAAATCTCGCGGCGTATCCTGAGGCCCACTCAAAGTTATCCAACAAAGACCATGCAGTGTACCCACGTAAGTCAACGCCGTCCAGTGTTTGAGCTGCAACGCAAAGATTTATCCTGGATCAGGTCGGGTCCAAGACCTTCGTGACCATTCGATTTGGATTGAGTTAGGAATGTCGTTACACAAGTGGAAACAGAACATCGTGTCAAAACGAAACTCCAAGATAAACCGATGAAAGTAACGTTGCAGAGTCTTACACAGTAAGTCAAGAGAGTGACTAATCTCCACAATGGCGACGCAGTCGAACCTACCAACAAATTTTTATAAGAAAATTCCTATTAACAAAACTTGCTGACAAATTTGATTTCGTCGCCATTGTGGAGACAGGTTTCTTGAACACAGATAGGTATAAGTCTGAATCATCGCAAAGTCATGAAACCAGAGTCCATTCCGCTGATTTTTCGAAAACTTGCAACAAATATGCAGCTTTTAAAATGGTACGTCAAGAGATCTCTTTCACTCCTCATAGTCTTCTCTCATTATTTTACGTAGGAAGATAACGGCAGAATTTTAAGATAAAATGAAACAGTTTTGCGGCCCGCCACTGATATTCTACAATTTATGCGGCTCGTAATAGTAAATAGGTTCTATGCCCCTAACTCGTCTCAAACAAACACTGAATTCAAAAGATTGAAACATTGAAAAGGCTCTAGTTGGCGCAAATATAGCCCTGATTGGAAGAGTAACTCAAACACCTGTTCTTTTTTTCAGGAAAGCACACTCACAGGTGATGTGGAGTTATATTATACTTTGGTCTTGAACAACAACTGTACAAAAAACACTTAGCGAAATTCATTTTGTTGTAGTGAAAATTTCTGCGTACAAACACCTTATTAGAGAACAATGCTGTAATTATGAATTGAAAATTTTTTTCTACACTGAAAAACAAAGTCATCAAAAAATCCTCCTTAAATATTTGTTGGTTAAAAGCTTTTTCGGCAATGGTGATCACTTTCAGTTCAGCACAAAAAATGTCTTCGATGTGACAAATGCTGAGTTTACAGCAACACACTTTCAGAGAGCTTCAAGGGGCAAGATTTACTTTTGAGCGGATTGCACTGTACTTTGTAAAAACAAACCTTTCAAAGCTTCGTTGATGTAAGCCTTGAAGAAGAGCACTCTGGTCTGGTCGTCCACATCACGGTTCTGTGTTCCGACTCCATTTTCAGTGATGTACACGGGTGGGTGGCCATATTCTCTGTCCACCCAATTAAGAAGTCTTCGCATTCCCCACGGCACCACTTGTAGCCATTCAGGGTAACCTTGTACAGTTCCAGGGATATATTCCTGCGTAAAAACCGTTTTGTTAGAAGTGAAAATGCAGTGTTCAACGCAACTAAGTTAGCATGTAGTCCAAAAACACACAGCCAGTTTAAAGGGATTCAAGTAATTGCCAATGTTCACTGAGAATTGTTCGAATGCATTTGCGAGTAGCTAATGTGTGAAAAAGCAACTACTGTAAGTGAATGCTTGTTGAACAGATAGATCATAAAATATTACCGAGTAAGTTATGTTCAGCAAAATCATCTGCTAACTTCTGTCCCAGTTCAGTTTTATCATACTATCTCTTTGTACTTTTTTCTGGACCGTCACGCTCACAAGTGGTCAGCGGCTTTTGTTGGTTGCGCCGGGACCCACTCGGCTGCGTTGCCTGGAATGTTGCACTGGAGTTAATGACAGCGCCGCACGTGAACCGTTCCCTTGCACCCGGTAACCACGAGGCTGGACAAACTGCAAGTATCGTTTTATCAAGTCATTGGCGCGACACGACCGAGAATCGAACCCAGCGTTCCAGCTGGAGGGGCGCGTGCTTTAACTTTAACACCCACTGTGCTAGTGGTTACATTATCGTTTTTAAAGTTTTTCCTTCAACGGTGGCCTCAATTTTTTTATCTTTTATTTTATCAATCGCGTAACGGGTTCGGAAAAGTGGTCTGAATTTTCAACTATTTGCAGAAACTCATCGCACGTTCGAAGAGAAACTAATCACGTCGCGTTGCGTTAGATGCAATCGACAGGAAATATCTTTCAAGATGGATGAAAGTTGAAACCAAAGTTGAAGCAACGACCGCTTTATGACAGAACAAGCACTCTGCTTTGAAGAAATGCAGTCTCACTTCAATAGTGTCTCGATCGTTTTCGTAGCTGGGTTCATCGATAGGCTTAAGTTTGTACGAGACGTAGCGAGATGTGTAGCCGTTCAATGCGAAAAAGTCGTACGTTCCTGCGATCTCTTCTTTTTCTTGTTCAGTAAAAGCTGGCAAGCGAGATTCGCTCAAGCCTACAAAAGAAGTGTCGCACAAAGTTTCGACAAAGCAATCGATCCATTCAGATTTCGCAATTGTCATCGTCTTCGGAAAAAGGTCAGTATCTGCAGAAGGTTGTCTTGACTTCTTAAAGACTCGACAATTATTTTAAACAAGCACTGAAACACACCTTCGATCTGACAAGGGTCTGTGATGCTGCACCAGTGTATTTTGCAGGTTTCACTTTGAGTTTTCGCTAGCTCTCAAAATTACAAAAAAATCCTTTTACTGAGAAACAACAAGACAGAAAATTTTGTCATTCAATCGTCAGCGGATTGTTTTTTTCCCTACTTTTGTCCTAATCGAAGAAACAACAGACGTTTTTGAAGCGGTCTATGGCCATCTACGAGCCACACACATGTTCTTGTTAGAACCAGTAAACATTTTGTTGAAAACTGGTTTGCAGCCAGAGGCGTAGACAGCCTAAATAGTTATTGGGGAGGCAAATCGTTTGACATTAAGCGAGCAACAGTATTTCCTTTGGGTTACTGCCTCTCAAAGCACAAAATGACAAGATATGCTAGAAATTTGGGTGGGCATGGCCTTGATTGGTATCAACATTTTAAAGTTATTAAGGAGTTTTCTTGGTTTAAATATAACAAGAAAAAAATTGCCGTGGACATCCAATGCAGCTAGATCGCCATACCGTACCATGAAAACTAAAAAAAAGACAAAAGATCACCTTGCAGAGCACTTTTCGCAGCTACTTGCTTCTTTACCACTTCTGGGTAATCCCCGTTCTTGAAAATAGGGTGTGCAAACCAACCTAGAACCGACTGAAATAAAAAGGTGAGAAATTGTCACTGTCAACCAAAAGCTTCTCAAGATGTAAAAGAGGTCACACAGCTATTTTGCATTGGGCGATTTCGCGTTTGCAGCTCAGATAGTGAGGAAAATCAAAGTCAAACGGGTAAAACGGATAATCGGGAAACATTCAAAGAAGCTTAACTTACAGATTGGTCAAACTCACTTGCGAGCTCGTACCGTTTCTACTGTACCTGCACTTAATCATCAAAGAATTAAATGAACCTGGAAATGTGCTTTTAGCAGGATTACTACGCATGTGCATAATGCAGATTTATCTTTTGTTTGTTGTGAAGAGATAAGAGTCCAAACAGTTTTAATGAAATATTCACAAACCCATTAGCAACACTAAACTAATACGTCCAAAATCGTGTTGAGTGGAAAATACCAGTCTGGTTTACGAAAGCGTCATAAATTACCTAAAACAACAGTGAAGACAGTAACATAAATGCTGGGCCTAACAATGTATTTAAAGTTGGAAGCAAAACAAACTGCAAAAAAACAAATTGCATCACCTGCAAAAATCTGTCAGCAGCTTCCACGTCATTCGGATCATCAGGGTTTTTAGGCTCTGCCCATTCGCTGCTCAGCGTGATGCTTACTCTACCTCCTTGAGCAGCTCTGTATTTGCGGTCGTACAATCTGAACGCTTTAGCGTGAGCTCTGATGATGTTATGCCCAGCTTTGTAGGGGGCTGTATCAGCCTGGTCTTTAATACCTGGGGCGAAACTTCCCAGCCCATACCTGCAATGAAAACAAATGCTAGACAGCTTTTGTTTACGACCTTAGGAATGGACTACGGCTACGCAGTTTAAATAAGTCGTAACGGGCCACGCCGGCTGCATGCAGACGTTTACGCTAGGTTTGGATTTAAATGTTCTAGCTTTACAAAGCACTGGTTCATCAACTGCAACCAATTAAGATTAGGTTACCCGAGCCACGTGACGACGTAGGGTTCGTTGAAGGTGATCCAGAACTTCACACGGTCACCAAATGCGTTGAAACAGGTATCCGCGTAGTCGACAAAATGCTCTACGACCAACGAATTTTGAAGTCCTCCCGCATCCTCCAAAGCCTACACATTTGAATAGCTTTTTTGTGCAACCGTTTGAATAGCTTTGTTGTGCAACCGTTAATACATTTGGACCACTACCGTTAGCACATAAAATTGTTTATGAGAAAACGGAAACAGAAAGGCACGAACAATATTTTATGACTACTGTTATTTTACCGAACCTTTTGACTCTAAGGTGACTTTCGGAAGCGATACAGCTTTCTCAGGTGTTCGAATTGCCTGGGATACCCGAGTTTGTCTACAACTCTACAGGTACGGAGACCCTTTTTAAACTTTGCCAACATCTTACTTTCGCTAGTATTTTGAAGAGCTCAGTAATTCACAACAGGTTGCATTCGATTGTGCCAGTTTGTGAAGACGAGCTAAAACTCAACTAAAGAATTTTGTACCAGTGACGTTATTGCAACCGTGAATTCCAAGACCTATGCTTGGGTCAAGCTTCGAAACCGCGGCTTGTTAAAATAGCTGTGGCAAGAGTGAGATCTGAAAGTTCGCGACCAGGACTCCAGCCCTGCAAATTTATCGGATTGGTCGAGATATTTTTTCAATTTATCAGCAAAGAGGTCGTCGACACTTCCGACCTTCGATTTTCTCGAACTTGATTCGTTTTATGTAAAATATTTAGTTTTCCTTTCCTGAAGATAGGGCCAGGAGCGAACAAGTCGAATTACTGGAGCTTTAGCAAGCCATGTTCATGGAGTGAATAAAGTCACAATACACATAAAATTTTCTTTGTACAATTATTTTAAAAAAAAGTAACGAGATCAACGCTTTGAGACCTAGACGTGCATCCTGCGAGACCAAGACTCACAAATGAGCCGTGAGACACGTTTCCTGACCGAGATCAAGTCTCGAGACTCTGTTCGATAATTTCTATTGACCTCGTCACGCCGCAAGAAACAATACACAAATATTTCTCAGAGAGCTGCCAATGCTCATAAAAATTTATGAAACAATTCATACCTAAACAACGTCATTCACCACAGTGGAAAGAGCTTTTGTTATTTTACATCAAGAGAAAAATGTGACCAACTTACTTGCGGCAGATCCCAGTGGTAAAGTGTGACCACGGGCTCTATGCCGACAGAAAGCAGACTATTGATCAAGTTGTTGTAGTAGTCTATGCCAGCCTGATTAAAGGAAGTTTTTGTACCATCAGGAAAAATCCTCGTCCAGGCTATTGAGAATCGATAGGTGTCTACGCCAAGCATCTTAATCAAGTTCACGTCCTCCTTTGTCTGCAGAAAGTAACATTTTGTTTTATGTGATACGATTTGGTGACTACCTTAACAGAAGATATCGTACTTTTTTAAAAAGCAGGGAATCATTCAGTCAGAGAGGTTTCAAAAAAGTGTAGTCATTGCGACTATTCTAAAACCGTTTTTGTCCCAATTTCAGATTTTACAAAATGTACGTAACATACATATTTTTGTTGAGCGATTTTAAAACCGGCAAGTGCTGAAATCTTTTGCCTTTTCAAACATCCTAAACCTTTTGTAAAACTATGTACAGATCAGGGAACTCTAGAGTAAGGGCATGGGAAATAACTGGGGCAAGTTTTTGTTGCAGTAAAAAAGTGAGAAACTTGCATTTACTTTCAACGAAATTTGCATTTATGTGCAGTAAAAAAGTGAGAAAGTTGCATTTATTTTCAACGAAAGTTGCACTTATGCGCAAACAATGCAAACGATAGTAATTTACTCAAGCGATTTATTTACATACAATGCTAAATATTTCCAAACATTTTTTGGGGAGAAATGGCGTCGTACTTGGCTGGGGTTGTAAAACTTCCAGCTTGCAAACCAACTGTTTCGTCATAGATAGCATTGAGACGCAGCTATATAGGACTTTTTCATGCAATCAGAAAGAATAGAACTAAATTGAAATAGTTTTGTAGTATTTTCTTAATCACGCTTTTACACTTCGTGCAATACTTGCCAAAAATTGCAGCAAAAGTGGCACGTAAAAATCGAAAAAGTTGCAAAAAGTTGCAATATAAAATTCCTTGAAATAGCTCAAAACATTGAACTACATATATTTTGAGTGTTTAAGAAGCTGTTGGAAGCTGTAAAAAAAGTTGCAAAAACTTGCCCTAGAAATAACAAAATGTCAGCCACTAGTTAAGAAACGAGAGAATAAAACTCGTGGTCATCTATTACGTACAATCGGTATTATCACGTTTTTGTGCATTAGCGCATTTTCATGCATTATTATGCTATGATTTGCAGCGTTTTTCACGCATTGTTACGTTGCTTCGCATATCGTTCAAGCTCAAGACTGACGGGCACTTTAATTTTCGACCCAAAAAGTGTCAATAACGGAGATCACGTTTTTTTTGCTAGTTCCGCCAGAATGTTGAGCTCAAAACTAGATTTAAGCAGTCTGAACCTAGTTGGAGGTACGCAACAAGCCACCATTAATTTGTTTGAAATTAAAGAGAAACATTAAACAAAATCAAGTATTGCTTACATTGTGAAAAAAGCATTAGTACTGTCTTTTCCCCTATGAAAATTTAGCGGCATACTACCCGCGCTAAGACGGCGCCCCTTCAGTTATCCGAAGCTTGGTTTTGTTCCATAGAATAGAAACGCAGATAGCAGCTGCAAAACTATCCAAAGAGATTACCTTGTGGTAGCTGTCGCAAGCTACGTCTCCAGTATCATTATTGGCAATATTTCCAGGGGTATGTGAAAACCTATCCCAGATACTCTCCCCTTTCCCGTCTTCCTTCCAACCTCCTTCAATCTGTTCCACGAAACAAAAACGCAGAAATTTCATAAAAACTGTAAATATTTTGGTTGTTGCGCAAATAACAGGTCCATGGCTGTCAATATAATTATGTTCATTTAGTAATTTTGAACAGAATACTGGCCACATTTGTGGAGCGGTAAACAGACCAAGAGGAAAAAACATTAAAAAAGTTGTTTAAATAACTTTTAGAACACCTTGCAAAGGTATGGTTTTGTTTAGAACAGTGGTTCTTAACCTTTATACGCACTCATACCCCCTGACCTTTCATAAAATTTTCTCGTACCCCTTGTCTGCAATCAAGAGTAATTGGTAGTAACACAATTTCATCGCAACGAATATAACGATAC